>Ga0056128_1010536_pt1 | contig 11516 bp, 5 predicted proteins | sample WorMetLIZISLAND2_FD_71113 | JGI IMG/M metagenome (GOLD analysis project Ga0056128, IMG submission 71113) | Marine gutless worms symbiont microbial communities from Max Planck institute for Marine Microbiology, Germany - Olavius geniculatus... ... | reverse complement strand
CACTTACAATCTCCGACCACGGAGTCATTCTTTCACATTATCTGTCAAGACTGATAGTAGAAATTACATAAACAGAATGTTATTCAAAGACATTTATTAGTTAGCAATTTTCATCTAATAGTCACACTACAGTAGTAATCACTTGACAAAGTTCTATTCAATGAGATTAATCAGATTTTTTTTATGTCTTTTTGTATGTTATGTATGATTGCATTTTGTCAATCTGGTTTATTAAAGAGAGATGATGATGTTGATGATGAGTATCTACTAGTCTGAGAATGATGACAACCTGGCGCTCTCCTGGCGCGCCTTGCGGACCGGCGATGAAACCCGGAAGCGTTCCATGTCCGACTGACGCTTTTCCAGATTCTCCACCTTGCGTCGGTACGAGGCGCGCCGTTCGTGGGACCATCGCAACCAGGCGGACTGGGTGCTGCGGCCGAGGAACTCTCCCTCCTCGCTGGCGCTGCCGCTGCCGCCCGTGCCTCTGACGCCGCCGTTGGACCGCCGAGCACGAGGTCGCGAGTAGCGCCCACCACGTGATGACGTCGACTGGTCGTCGTCGTCGACGTAGAATTGCTCGTCGTCGTCATGTCGTCCTGCCGGCGTCGGGCTGGCATAGCGCTGCGGTGGTGACGCGATGCCGTTGTAATTATACTGCTGAGTTTGAGGTCCAGACATCACGCCGACGTCACCCGCCGACCGCCTGCTTGACACGGGTACAGCGGAGGTGGTCGAGCGGTACTCTGGAAGCGCAGAGCGCACGGCGGTAGTTGCGGCAGGCAGACGAGGTAGTTGGTCTGATGGTGAGGTGATGCTGGCCAGGTCGGTCGGGGACTGAAGTGGGTCGGCGCCGTAGCCGCTGGTTTCGGTGGAGCTGAGCGCGTGGATGCGTTGAAGACTGTCTCCGACGCCGCTGGTCTCCGCCGAACTCTGTGCGTGTAGCTGTCTCAGGGCGTCAGAGGCCGCGCCGCTGCCCTGCAGTCTTGACCACTCGTTGGTCGGCGCCGGTCGCAGTTCGGTGAGTGGGATCGTCTCTACAGTGGCGCCGCCTGACGTCACTTCCGACCCGGCGCCGCTTGTGTGAGCTAAATGCCGCCGGCTGCGTCCTGCAGCAACTTCCGCCTGTTGCCGTTGACTGTGTTCGAGCATCACGCCGTCGGTCGACGGATCACCGGGGACCTGATCGATGCTGCCAGCGTCAGCCTGCTGCTGCCTGCTCCCGATGGCCTCCGGTCGGTCGAGGAGATCCGCGGCTAATCGCTGTTCACTGTCGCCTCCGCGGCTCGCCGGCCCCGTCAGTCCGGCAGGGTTCGTAAACGCGCGGCAGGCGCCGTCCTAAGCCGACAGGCCGGCCAACCGGCAGGTTTCACTGTCTGCTGAAGCCCCCTCGCTCGCTCACTCGCCGGCTTGCTGGCTTGGACACAGATGTATGTTCGCCGGCGTGTCGGTGCTGCGGCGCTGGCTATCAGCTGTGCAGTGAGTCGATTCGTCTGGGGGTTGAGTGAGCGTCGCCGCTAGATCTACATGTCCGGCTTATCGCGCCACCGACCGCTGCTGCTGCTGCTGCTGTTAACATCGTCGTTCGCTTCTGCCTCGCATCAGTCGACCGTGCTCACTTGACAGATGGCTTTGCGCTCATAATTGCTCGTCGTAGCTGCCGTCTGCCAGTCGTGACAAACAGCAAGATAATCGATCGTAGGTCTACGCCGGGGCTTGGAGTAATTAGGTCACAAATTACAATTCCGAACCGGAGCAATGCTATGTTTACATATGCAGATTAAGTTATGTCTACCAGTGTGTTGTTACTGCTCATATGAATGAATATATGTGTGTTTACAGTGGCGGATTCAAGGAGGGCCGCCCCTTATTGACTAAATGCATGTTTAAAATAGTAAAAATTTTGCACAAAAATGCATTATTTTTGCATAAAATTTTCAAACTTTTTATGGAACCGAACCACAGCCCTCCCCAGACTCCACTCCCTACCCTTCTGCCCCTATTACAAATTTCTGGATCCGCCACTGTGTATTTATACAGAAAAAATGTGTGATGTTTTACTTTAAAATAAAGCAAAATATGTTTGACGGCATAAGCCTACTTGGGAGTCAAAACCAAAAACGAAAATAGAAGTCTGAATTTCCAATTATTTCGAAATCCAATGATGTGTGTTTCGTAGTCAGACAATTCTGCGATGTGACCGGCTGCTGCTACAAAGGGTGTTGCTGTCGCCACTTTCGTTGACTTGGACACAACTTGCCTAACATTCAGATCAAATCGTCATTTTTTCCCGGAATACGATGTATAGCTAGAACGGTGTTTATGGAGGTTAAGTCTATCCGCCGGTTTTTCGTTGGTTTTTGAAAATATCAGACAATTTCCATAGGCTATCACACGACAGATTTTTTATTTGCTGATATTGATAGCCGACAAATAATCGGCTGATTTTATGCCAGATCGGCTTTAGTCCATCCGCACGGAACCCAAACAGCAAATGTTGTAATTTCAGCGCAGAACATTGCGTAGAACGGGTTGCTGCAAATTACTGTGCGGGTAAGGCCACAGCTGCTGTAAATATTGGACGAGCGTTAATAACAGCGATGTAAAGCTATATCGCGTGTATTGCATCTGGCGCCTCATAAGCCTGTGTTCAGGACTCGTGGTGGTGTATTGCCACAGTACGTGGACAGTCGCAATCACAGCGGATTGAGAATCGTCCATCATACAGCACGTGACTATGAGACAACGGAACCAAGCGAAAAGCCGTCAAACCCATCTTAATTAGACTTCACGCCACTGAGCGGTGCTTTATTCACTCCGGTCCAGGCATGAAATAATATTAGTTTTTATTAATGGGGTGTTCACACGATCCAGCAAACGTCCAGCAAACTTCCAGCAAATGTATTCAAAATACACGTGCCAATGCTGGACGTTTGCTGGATCGTGTAAACACCCTATAACTCTTGCACTGCGCGCTTTTATTTTAGTACCGATAGATAGGCCTGCACCTGTTGCGCTTGGCTAGAAAAACGCATTTCTGTTAACGCATTACCTATATTACACGTAACCACAATCTTGACGTTTCTCTGCGACAGAAGCTGGCTACTTGCCAGTTTTCAGCCTATTTAGACGGCATATTGTTACATGATTTTGCGTCGTCGTTGCGCAATTTTTCGGCTGCATTCACTTGAACTGTCAAGCTGCAATATGTTGGCCTATGACTATGACATTGTACGCGATTGAAGTGCTTTATCAGCGAGCTTGTGCAGTTATTTGCGTGTAATGATGCTTCTTCTTATCGTTCTAGCTATCGCTTTAATCCATTCTGCTCACCGCATTTATTTTGGTTATCGTTATCGTTATGGTCATCGTCTGCTGTCATTGTTCACCGGGTTAAGTGGATTATGTTAACTGTAAACGTTCTCTGTCAGTTAGGCCTATAGACAGTCTCTGTGGGCTTTAGAGGATTACTGCGACGTCTTCTGTCCAATCTCTCTCAGTAATACTGATATATATACTGGTATGGAGTGGACCACTCTTTGTACAGCCAAGTACAGCTCTGACGTTATAACTCACGAGGGACGACTGTAAGCAGTCTCTCGCGGAGATCAGTCCATTAAAGTATAATACTTCTACCGCCTGTCAGTTATGAGCTTCGTTGATGCCTGTATATAGTTCGGTGAGTATATTTATACTCTAACTAATCGTACATGTAGCTATTAAACCTAAATGTAATCCCACACATAATAGTCAAGTGGACTGAGGCCTGGTAAACTTGGTGGCCATTCGTTCTTTGCGATAAAGTCGGTACAGTGGGCCTTCGAGTAAAATGTGAAAATTCTCTAGGTGATCACGTTTAAAATGGCATAACTTTGTCAAACTCGGAGATAAAAAATAGAACTTTGTAGTTTGGCGTAAATGTGAACACAGAATATGCGTGTAAAATATCGTGTATCGTATTAAGGTAGTAAAATGGCTAACAGCCTAACAAATTAACAACAAAATAGTGTATAATTTGCCGGAGTATTTTTTCAAACGTGGAAAATACAAAACGTCGCATCGTTTCCACGCGACACTAGAACTCGCGTCTTTTGTCCATACATAACCTATTCTCTGAAAGCTCTTGCTTCACAATCTCAATGATTACGTCTCTGAGCTGAATACATGCGGTTTTAGCTAAGTTCTATAGCTTGGTTGACAAGAAGAGCACGTTGCCGTCTTCGACGTTGCGAAGGCAGTCAGCAACACGTCTTGATGAGTCGGCAACGCTCTTTGACACCGTTTTCAGTGGGAAGACTTTGCCAGCAGGAAAACTGTTCGTCTGACCTCCAGATGCTTTTGAGTCACGCCACCTGAATACAAAGCGCCGATAATCAGATTTGTCATTTGTCTAAACGTTTTATTTATACAAGTCAACTTCGTGCGTTCACCATTGACAACACATTTTTAGTAGTGGTGGATTGCTGTCAATCTGCTAAAAATTTGTCTATTTACAGCTTATTTTTGATCAATAATAAAAGCGAAACATCGGTCATGTTCACTGCACTATTAGTGCATACGTTTTAATAAGTGAAAAACAACAAAAACTGCGATCAAGATTTTACAAGATACGGCAGTCAGTTACAAAAAACGTCTTAGCGTAGACCAGGAATACATTGTTCAAAAAAAATATGAAAATCAGTTGGTATGCAAAGACTGTAAAGTGAGCATTTCCAGGACACAGTGTATTAAAAAAACGATACGGTTCTTCTTCAGATAATTAACTGCATAATTAACTGTGCTAAAGTTATTTTCTTAAGTTTGACACTGGAACGACGGCTACATCAAATCTACAAACAGTCAACAAACTATGTACCAAATTTAACCACCTTAATTTTTTGTTGGCAATTCGTTCTTTCTGTTCGGTTTCTTCGATTGTGTCTGATAGCGTCTGACCGAGTGTCTCCGGTAGAAAGACGTACAGAAGGCCAGAGCTCATAGCAAACAGCCCGAACACAAAGGACGGCAAAGGCTCCCAGAGAATTGCCTGCAAAAAATTCATTGCAAGAGTAAAAAAAGTAAAAAAAAGTAATTAATATAAGAATATGAATTTACAAAGTTTGCGTCTTAAACGCATATGCTTATCAAAAACTAAAGCATAGTAACAGCAACTTTTTATAGTCTACCGCAAAATTATGTTATACACTGTGTCCCAAAAAACATCCCCGACATTTTCATTTTGACTGTAACTTGAAAACCAATTAGCAGATTTTGAACAGTATCGATACTGCTGTCAGTGAATGGAGAAAGCGTCTCCTTGCCTGTGTTCGCATATCGGGCAAACACTTCAAGCAATTTTATTGCAGGCAGTTAAAATTGGACAAGTAGATGAAATGTCAGCCAAAGTGTCAGAAATGTGAAAAAAGTGTCTTACGCGTTATGTTAATTAAGCAATCATATCACATTTAATAAAAACGTGATATTTCGGTGGTTGTGTTCCCCCAGGTAGTGCAAAAACAAACGTTAGGTGAGGTGAGAAACTAAATGGTAATTTAATGGCAAGTTGTGTCATGAATATTCATACCAAAAATTGTCAAAATCTGATAATTGGTTTTCAAGTTAAAGTCGAAAATGTCCAGGATGTTTTTTGGGACACAGTGTAGTTTTCGTTTCAATGTTGTTTTTCTTTGTAGACTGAGTAGAACAATAGCTTGTAACGTGGCTTATGAGACTTACGCGTACTAATGTCAACAAATAGGTTACCCGCATCTGGATAAGCGCAGAAATAAACGCTTCAATACGACGAGGAATTTTTAAAGTACAAAAAAACTAGCTCGTTACTGAAAACTACATTACGATGCGATACTAGTTGCAAAATCCAAAAAAAAAATCCACAAAATTCCAAAGAAAAATTCAGAAAACTTGTAAACTCAGTTCGATAAATGAAAGTAATTTATCGACGAAACGTTTGCAATTAAAATAAACTCGAAGGAAGTTCGTGAGGAAAAGTGAAGGAAGGGATGTTTTCGCTGAAGAGATGCGACTAACTGACTATACCAGAGGTGCGCCGAAGTACGCTGCCGTGGTGCTGATGATACGAGCGCACATGGATGCTGACGATATGCCGGCAGATCGAACCTCCGTCGGAAACAGTTCATTCGAGTAGATGATGCTCGTTGTAGCGCAGATGCTGATGAAGAATTTACCAAGCATCGAAAACACGACAGTCGCCACGTGCAACTCTAGCATGCACGATAACGATATGGGCTACGCGTTAGTCCAACACAGTTATACAAGTCACCGGTTTTTTTCAAAACTTTGTTAAATACCGACCGATTGTAAAAAATAATTAGCTTTCTCAGCAATAAACTGATCATTAAAGATCTTCAAACGTTTTTAAGTTCTCTACAATATCTTGTAAACTCTTATTGTCGAGTGCCGAGCATATTGGCCGAACTGTTAAACCATAAGCTGATTAAGTAATTAATTCAGTAAGTAAATCTACACAGCGCACGATGTGGGGAAGAAGCTCGCCGAATCTGAGGTTATGTTCCGTCTGAAAAGTTAGCACAGATGTCTTACGTCAAAATGTTGCAGAAATGCTGCAAAAACGTTTCAGAAGGATCGCTCCCGCACGGCTTAAAGATAGATCTACGGCAGCTAGATGAGAAGCTTAGGCCTACTAACTGTTGAGAATCATTGGAATGCAGATGAAGCAGCATAGCGCGGCCCCGAGAACGCCCATACTGGCCGTCCAGCGCCGTCCTAATGGCTTCCTGTTCATCAGTCTAACCGACAGCAAAGACGCCGGAAAATCAACGATTCCGGAGATGAGCGCGTTGACGAATATATTGCCGCGCAGCGCACCAACGTTCACCGCCAGAGAAAAGTAGACGAGACTGTTCGTAAACCTGAAATATTAGGCTACTTTATTTGTCAAAAAGTAGGCCTGCCACCTTAATCAAATATTGACCGACTTTTGAGATATACCTTCACTGACGCACTCGCAGGAAAATTTGCGATAGATCAAATTATTAAAAACCCCACCACACTTGAAACGCGTTGCTATCGTCGGCAGTGGCGAATTCAAGTATGGGCAAACTGCCCCAATGCAAAGCTTCCGTTCTATAAAATATTGAGTTTTGACTACTTTTTGCACAAAAATAAACAAAAAAGTTTTCAGCTTCTGGGCACTGAATTAGCAGGAGCAGAAAATGACGGATTACAATATAAAAATAGCTGGAATATGCAGGACCTGAAAATGACGGATCAAATCGCAAGAATGGACAAATGAATATCTCATTGTCTACTGTCTATACTTTTGACTCACTTGTAGTAGCCTACACGACCCTGAAAAAGGCTGAAAGACACCACATCAGCCGTCACAGCAACAACAACTCGGACTAGCAAAAATTTACCAACAAAGACTTAATTAAACAACCAGAATAATATAGAACGTCGGCATTGAACTGCTGGAAGAATTTTTATTTTTGCATAAGCAATGATACCAAACAAATAAACTCATCAAACATTTTTTTAAAGTAATGTTTGTAATTTACGCGTTGTTTGAAATAACTGATGTACTTAATAAATTAAACAATTTAATAACTTGACTTTATAAACGAAAGGTACTATTAAGCATTTCCTGTACCTCTACAATTCTCTCCCACTGGCATTTTTTCAATTCAGGGATTCACATAATCCAGCTGAGTTTTAGGTCACTAAATCAAGCAATCAGGCTAAATGACCACACGACATTTTCTTCAATCATAAATGCCCATGAAAACGGTTTTAAATTTGTGATGTATGTTTTCTATATAGCAGTACCCATACTGTATGCTGGACGCAGAGCGTTGTCAGTTTGTCAGTTGTAACTTCGAAAATATCAATGAATTGTAACGATATTTTTGCAGCATACTTCATGACAACTGCTCGTATAAACTACGTACTGCTATATGAAACAAATGTTGTAAATGTGATTTTACCAGTTAAAGTTGACGATCAGCGTCCGTAGCCGCATAGTTACTGATGTCAAAAGCGCAGAGCAGTTTCTTTTACTTACTTTTGTCTACAATAAAAATAACAGAAATTCCATAGTAATAATGATAGTAATACCCGGTAATAATATTATAATTATAAAGCGTCCAAGAAAGCTAAAACACAATGACTAATAAAATGAAGCACTATCTACAATTTAAGTATGTGGCTAAAGGCAGAAAGTTTTGGACACCCGGCACAAAGTAGGCTATGGGTTTAGGCCTATCATTTACCAACTGTCGCCGGCCATCAAATTAACAGACAGATTGCTTTTTATAAACAATTAGTCTACTAAAATTAATTACAGATTTATTACGGACTTTTTCTGCATACTTTGGAGATAAATAAAAAAAATCAAAGACCTCGATGACTAGACTGGACGGTTTGAAATCACGCGGAAGCTCTCTGCCGTTCGTTTTGCAGATCTTCCTCAACAGTTTCACTATTTGGTCGTACCTGCCGTTGACCGCCAGCCAGCGCGGCGACTCCGGAATGAACAAGCTGCTCGAAAATACAAACACATTTTTGCCATACACATAAAACGCAGCCTACTATGATGTACCAAGTTGTTGACCGATTTCGCACACTATGTGGGTTTCATGTTAGACTGAGAGTCTGCTTGTCGTTGAAGCAAACATGATTATTGTAAGCAAACACATACATTTAACTGACAAAATGATCTGAATCCACTGAATATATGACAACAAAATTACGCAGTAATGCGTTAAATGGCGGATCAAATGTCTCCTTCGAAATATTAGGCGAAAGTGAAACAGTTTAAAAATTGGAGAATTTCGGGCAAACAGAAAAATGACAATATCCGTTTTAAAATACGATCAGACCCGTTTACTTTCACGAATTATAGCGCGTGCTACGCGCTTTGTGCATGAACTTTAAGAGATAAAACGCCAAGGTCATTTCAAGTTTGTGTGCATTCTAATAAATTATTTTGTCCCGCTAATTTTCGTCACAGAGTTAAAAGCGTTGGCGTGCACCGGTGGGGCGCATTGATAACCTTTATTCACACAAAAGCAGTGTAGAATGAAACAGAGACAAACAGAAAGTAAGACGAACAATAAACCTAAGTTATACAAACATAAAAAGCATACCAAACACAACCTTAAAATGTCCATGAGAAAGTTTACCTACAGAATAAACTGAACATAATTCGTTAAACTCAAAAAACCAAACACATCGTAAAAAATGTTGTGAACAGAGATAATATGAGTACTTTGAGTACAGAAAACATAATCTGCGTAAATCAAATACATAGGATATACGCAGAATACCAAAACAATATTGCACGCATTGAATAGGCCTACTGTGTAAGTGATTCCATGAAGCTGATTTATAAAGATGGCGTACACGTACATGATGAGCGGGGGAAATATGATGTTAGGCGTCAGTGTGACCAGTTGGTACCAGAACTCGTCTCTTATGACGTATGCGATTGCCGGCTGCAGCATCGTGCCGAGCGTGCGTGGAAAGAACAGCGTACACACAGTAACCACCGCCCGATACCGAGAACTTATCAGCTCCGCCACTGATTGACAATAACAACGATAATAATTACTTATTACTTCCGCCAGTGAGGTTATGTTTTTGCCAGAGTTTGTTTGTTTGTCTGTGTGTCAGCAAGATAACTCAAAAAGTTATGGACGGATCTTTCTGAAATTTTCTGGGAATGTCGGGAATGGCAAAAACTACCAGTGGTCCAATTTTTGGGGTGATTCGGAAGAAATACTAGATTCTGGATTACTTTGAAATTTTCGTTAGCATTGCTTTCAATGGGGCATAAGGGAAACCGCTGCCAAACCGAATATGGTGCTGCCACCTGGCGAACAACATGGCGTTGGCGGAGGTCTACGGTTTCTGACTGCTTTCTAGTTAATTAGTAAAATAATCAGCATTATTTTATACAACGTCATGACAGCAACAATTCCGTTTGAACGTAATTTCCTATTATTTTCCTAGGCCTATTCTCGCGAGGTAGGCTACGCTGAAATTACAACGCCATAGCTTAACTTGAGTTTGCAAGCTACTGAATAACCGTAAAATGTTGATAATATTTTTTCAAACATTAAAACTTACGACAACGAGAAGCACAAAGAAGACAGATAGACAGACAAGCAGAAATTTCATGTACACGGTACACTGCACTTTGCTATAGCTTCGTGGGTAACTTCGTTCAAATCTGCAGTGTCAAAAACAGAGAACCAACTAATTCTGAATTACTTCATACAAGCTAGTTAAAACAAAAAAAATGTTAAAGCAAACGACCAATAAAAGTTGAAACATTAGTGGAATTCAAAGCTAGATAACTAACCCAGTACAGGAGTTATGAGAGTATTTCCGGCGAGACTGTAGCCAACGAGAAATCTTCCGATGACGAATGTTAAGTAGTTTGGACAGAATATTGACATGGCGCTTCCGATTATCTTAACGACGGAACACCACAGCATTGTCACTTGCCGTCCAAATCTGAAATTCGCAATTTTATGAAAACGCGCACTGTAAAATTGGTTATTGAATATTACTACTGTGAGTTTATCCGTTAAATCATTTTAGCTGCCATCGTTAAGGATTTAAAAAAATCTTTCGAATAGTTTGCTGCTGCTGCACGTCAAGAGAAATGGAAAAGTCATAAACTGAATGATCAGTTAATCTTCATTTTACCCATACGTTAAAACGCACACATCAATAAAAGTTACTTCACCATGTCGCCTATGCGAAAAACAGTACTAGACGTGTCAATAAAATTGCATTTAAACTGCCCGTAATAACATAAAAAGCAGCGTCACACACGTAAACCATTGTTAAGGCAGAACGACGGGATGACAACGAGAAAGCTGGATTTCGAGGACACGTTTGGTCAGGTGCTCATGGATAAACCGAGAATTGCTAAGTCAAAAATGTACATAAAGGCCTAGGGCCTAAACAACAAGCCAACATCGTTACCTGTCTGACACAAGACCGCAAGACAGTGAACCAGCGAGCCAACCAAGCATTAGAGTAGTCGAAATCAATGGCACGAGATAGCTTTGATCACACACCAGGTCGAACTAAGCACAAACAGAATCACCAATGCTTTGCGTTATACGTGCTGTACGCAGCGTCTCGAAGGTTCTTATTTTTTGCAGTAGGTCCCTAATCAATTAAACAATCAACCAAACAAGTTTAATTATTGAGTTTAATTTTGGACAACAAAGTCCATAAGAGAAACGAGAGAAAAAAACACTGAAAAAGACAAACAGAACCGAGAGACATTTTATTATTATTTATTTGTCTTCAGTAGCATGCTCGAAGCCCATGAACACATAATTGTAACACAAGCACAAAGACTAAAAAAGACCAAAACAAACTGCTATGCCAACTTTTAAAAACTGGTAAATTAAAAAAACAAGTCCGATGTCAAAACAGCATTGACAAGTGAATTGTCACTAATCTGCAATGAATGCCATAGTGATAAAGTCAGTTCCGCATTTTTTCCTGTAATGGTG
>Ga0056128_1010532_pt1 | contig 11519 bp, 8 predicted proteins | sample WorMetLIZISLAND2_FD_71113 | JGI IMG/M metagenome (GOLD analysis project Ga0056128, IMG submission 71113) | Marine gutless worms symbiont microbial communities from Max Planck institute for Marine Microbiology, Germany - Olavius geniculatus... ... | reverse complement strand
CAGTAATAAATACTAATAATTAGCGTACGTTTTTCGCACACAAATCCGGACGGTTGAAAGACGCCGTCAATGAGAGCCGTCCAATCGTTAGGAACATCTCTCCAGCGGTTGTTGTTGCTGATGACATAATCTTGCACGTGTGCATCTATGTTACTGACGCTCGGTCCTGATGTGGGCTCGTCTGTAACGCAACGTCACACAGTACCAGAAAAAATACCACAAATGTGAACAGGGGCGCATCTCTTTCCTTCCGTTTCCCTCTCCTTCCCCCGTCCGTTCCTCCCTTCATTTTTTCTGACTTTCCCGCTTTGCTCTTTTCGACAGCAAGGTGCTCAATTTTTATTATTTTCCTAAGAATCACCTGATCGAATTGGCAAGTTCAGCGCAGTTTAAACGTGTGCTTATGTCTTGTTTGGAGGATTGGGAGGCCGGGGCCCCGTAGCCCCCCCCACCCTCTAATTGTCTACGCGACGTCTCTGCATTGGTTAAAGTAGGGGGAACATAATTCGGCAGCGTACTGATGCTTCTACACCGTGGGTGAAAACACTGCAAAAATTTTAATGTTTTGTTGCAAATTGTCCACTAAGTCTGAGAGTATTTTTTACGCCCGTCTTAGCCATCGTTGAAACGTCCGTCCGTCCGTCCGTCTGTCACACTCCGGTACTGTGTCAACACAACGCAAGCTAGGATCATGAAATCGTCACCATGGACTGCCACGAAGATCCAGTTTTTTACGCGATAGCAGAATGCTTCGCGCGTCTTAGCCATGGCCTGGACGTGTGTCCGTCTTTCCGTCCGTCACACCCTGGCACTGTATCAAATCGGCGACACCTAGAATCACGAAATCTTTTCTGTAGGCTGCCCCATGGACTCTAGTTTGTCGTACCAAAATTTCGTGCCCCTGGGTGAGGGGGTTCCCCTCGAACGAAAGCGTCAAAGAGGGGTACCCCCTGAAAAGACGTCATTTTGCCGTTGTTGGCTCGTTTAGTGTGAAAAAGGTTGCAGATAAGTACAGACATGCTGCTTATCGTAACAAGCACTGGTGGCAGGCTTTTTAGATTTATCAACATCGATGACCTTCAACGATTATGAACCCACCAAAAGAGGGTTTTAGTGAATTTTTCGCAATTTTTGGATGCAACCCACATTTTAACACTGAATTGCGACAAAATAGCTGGAGATAAACCAATACAACCTGCGTAGAAAATTTTTAGCACTAAGCGTAGATTTCAGCAGTCCAAGTCCCGGCTCCCTAGCTTTAAGGAGGCCGGCGCAGACGAACGTCAAAGACGGCTACCCGTCCCCCTAAAAGTGGTTATTTTACCGCTATTGGATCCTGTAGCGTGAAAACGGTTGCAGATAACTGTGTGTGATATTTAACTGCGTTGTTTCAACGATGTTATTAAATTGGCAGGCTATACTGTAATGCATTGTATAACAGACCGTCATCCCAGGACGCGTAGGTGAGATTAGATCCGTCTACCCATCGGAAACGTCCTTCCGTCTCGTGGTCCGACAACCCAATCCACACAAACAAGTTCGACGCGATCGACTGCAATACATCAGCCATCAGTAGGCCTATTACTGTACGCAAAAAAACAAGCACAGTTACGTCAGCAAAATTACTTGATATCGAGGCCAGATTGGTATTTTTGCTTATTATTGTTAGTTTTTTGCATAGATGTTAACAACATTCATTTGCAAATAAAAAATAAAACACATGGTTTTTATATTTTTATTTAAAAAACATTATAAAAACATTAAACTGCAGGTGTTTCCAATCGCTACTTTTTACTTTGGGCATTTTTTTATTTTATGTAACCGTGATTATGATTATGAACTAAACAATTAAATGTCAGAACAAATACTAAGTATACTAGTCACGTTAACAGTTTTTAACACATCTGTAGCAATTTATCCTAACGATTTAACAAGAACATAAGATATGGCATTAAAAAGCACTAAAACATTAAAAATAATAAACATAACAGAAAATAAAAACAAAATTTTAAAAAAAAGTTTAAAAACATAAAAACATGTTTTTTTATACTTTTCTAAAAAACATAAAAAATGTTTTTTTTTCACATCTACGGCTTTTGCTTTCCCACCGAGGTCAGCCACCTTGCCGTGGTGGTGGGGCTTAGCACTGATGACCCGAAAGATTTCTAAAATCTGGAGGCGAGAAGCAACTAAGTGCTGACCAAATTCGTGTAGGCAGATTGCTACACGATACCAGTGCTCTTGTGCTGGTTTCGGCTTCACAGCCAACTACGGCTTTATAGCCGTCTACTTACGGCTTTACAGCCGTCTATTTAGAGCTTCACAGCCGTTACGGCTTTATGGCTGCTACCTGTAACCTTCTGGTTACATTCGGGGACGCGCATTGGGCCAAGCTGATACGGCCTCAGCGCTGGGCAGGTGTAAAAGCCTGTCCACCCCGGAGGTAATGTAAGGTAAGGTAAGGGCTGTTTTGCTTTTATATTTTACAAGCTAGTGTATCAACGCAATAAAAACATGGCATACTAGAAAGCAGTCAGAGCCCGCACATCTCCGCCAAGGCAATGTTGTTCGCTATGTGGCAGCACCATCTTCGGTTTTGCAGCGGTTTTCCTTATGCCCCATTAAAAGCAATGGTAACGAAAATTTCAAAGTGATCCATAATCCAGGATTCCTTCCGGATCACCCCCAAAATTGAATCACTGGCAGTTTTTGCCATTCCCGACATTCCCAGTAAATTTCAAAAAGATCCGTCCATAACTTTTTGATTTATCTTGCACACAGACAGACAGACAGACAGACAGACAAACAAAGTATGGCAAAAAACATAACCTCCTTGGCGGAGGTAAATATTTAGTAGCTCGTTTATTGCCAACTGTCTCGATAGTGTGCCAGTAAAAAATGTAAAAATCGGTTAATATTTGGCATAGATATCATAAAGTGGGACGTTTTTCAGACAGTGTAGTACTTGTACGCTATTGTCCCAGAGAAAAAAAGCAAAATTTGTTTTCGTCATAACATTGTTAAGTTTCCTCTAACTTACAAATAATTTTTACACAGAAAAACAGAAGGGCAGAATTATGTAAAATGCATTAATTTTCCGCCTCCCATCATTGTGTCAATGCACTACCGTGTTAAATGCAGATGCTCCAAACCGTTACATTACCCACTAATTATGAAATACAAGCTCCAGCTTCTCAAAAAATGTTGTTAATGGCATAACGGAACTGAACTAAACTGACCAATGGGCGAGTTCAGTTCAGTTCAGTTCAGTTTAGTTCAGTTTAGTCGCTTTGTACGCGCCTCGTTAGCACTCTTAATGCTGTCTTAATGCTCTTAATGCCCGGGTTCGATACTGGCTGGACACTGGTCAGTGTTGTAACAAATACTGACAAAAATTATTAAAATACTACGCAAATACTTGGAAGTTTCAAAGTATTTAAATACTGTTTAAGTACCCAAATAAATACTTACCAAATTTAAAGTACCAGGTATTTAAATACTGCAAAATTATACCACAAAATTTTTATGCACAGAATTATTCTTTTCAGTTACTCGAACGAAAACACCGTACGATAACAGACTAAAACCATAAAATATGTCTGTCATTGTGAGTTTAATCATGCTCAGTGACCTCAAGCATCGCCGGAGTTTCAAACAGTTTATCGTCAAGTCTGTTGCGACGTTTCGTCAGTGCAAGCGAAGTCGAACTAAGGAGTCTAACCACTGGAGCACTGGAGGGTAAACAGGTGTTGTACCAAACACTGCTTGATAACAGCATGTTTCTCCAACTTTGACAGATTTTCTGCTGATGCCATTCAGATAGGCCAGTTTCAGACGCAATGTGGCTTTGTGGCAGAAGACGTTGCAGTGAAGTTTAAGTACGACACCACACAGTCTGGAGTGGTTTAAGGTCTTACAAGAGAAAGGTTACTGTAGTGTGTAATATAGTACTAACTCTAAAGACTAAAGATGTAGCTGACGGCGTGTAAGCCTCGTTGGCACAGCTGTGACGTAATACCTGTGCTCACTGAAATACAGACTTTGACCGTGCACACACGAAGTGAAAAACACAGTTGTGACGTCAAAGCCGTTGTCTCCCGCCATGGAGTGCACGGTAAACTATACGTACACTAAAGTGTTTAATAGTACTAATTCGTAGAATGTTGTTAACGGCATAAGCTTTGTTTGCGCTACTAATGCTGACCAATCGTCTCCGTGAGATTGACACTGGCTGGACACTGGTCCAAATATGATACCGCACTGTCTGGAGTGGTATAAGCTCATGTATACAAAAAGGTTAGTGTATGAGACTAATGAGACTAACTCTAAGGTGTAAGGATGTTGTTGACTGTGGCTGGCGATGCTGTGACGTCATAACTGTGCTCTCTGATGCACTGACTCCGACCGTGCACACCCAGAGTGAGAGAGCACAGTTGTGACGTCACGTGCAGCTATTGTCTCCGGCTTTATAGTAAACCAACCATACACCAAGTGTATAATACTAACTCGTAAAATGTTGTTGATGGCGTAAGCCTCGTTGGCGCTCTGAATGCTAACCAGTCGTCCGCCGTGTGTTCTGCACTGGATGGCGGCAGTGGTCCACGTTCTGTCACTGTAGAGGAAGTCGTAGGTGAACAGTCTGTAGCAGTGTAGTCCCGAGTACGTCCAGCCAGGACATACTGCATTATGCACACACGGTCCAGAGATGTTGCAAGTACAACTGGACAAGTACAAGTACAAATATATAAAAGTGAAAGACGGCAGTTTCGAGTTATTTTCCAACGTTGACCTTGGTGGGCAGAGTTTGCCGCCTAGAGGCTACACAAGTAAGCCTAACTAATCCTCGAGTACAAACAAAAAAATTTAAACTACAAAAATCTAGCGTAGAGGAGGTCATACGTAAACAGTCTGTAGCAATCTGGACCCGAGTATGTTCAGCCAGAGCACGCTGTGTTATGCATGCACACCACACTGCAAGCAGGCCTACTGAGAACACAGGTACAACTGTACAAAGCGTTTTCCCCGCCGCGAGATCTCCAAGTTCCGTCGGCCGATTGCCGCGAAACTTTGCAGCGTTATACAGAGTCGTAGCCAGACTAGTGCTCGGAACGGGTACCCGGGTACCCCGGTACCCGTTTTAATACCCGTTACCCGTTAGATACCTGGGTACCCGCGGGTAATTTGACACCCGTTTCAATGTTTTTTAAATCAGCAAAAGTTCGGTATTTTTGTGTGATCGGCGCCTGTTTAAAGTGCCACTGTGCGCTCAGCTGAACCTGATAGGCAGCCTATTAGGGAACCTGTATGCTGGAGTCGTCATGTCTTCTGACTCCTGCCGCGTGACTGGCTGCAGACACGCCTGTAGGCCTATCAGTTGGTGTCAGTTTACTTGATGGAGCTCATCCGGCTCGCCGTGGCTCGTCCCCCAGCAATTAACGATCGCTGAAGCCGGGAAACAACCGCTGCACATACATTAACTAATTTATGGCCCGAGTCTAGCCTACCACGGACTTTTGGTAAGAAGCCAGACACCGGGGGCCGTGACTGTCGGAAAATGGCAACTTTCATACGTCGCCTGTTTTTTGACTTGTACGACGCCGCTGGTATTACACTAAAACTAGACTACAAGCAAACTATTATTTTTTTATAAAATTAAATTAATTTTGAATTTGCCGCTCATGTTTCTGTTGAAACATATAACAAGGAGAATCAGTTCGCATTGCAATGTAGATCGTTCGCATCGTTAGTCCAACAGCATTTGGTACTATCATACTATGTAGCAATATTTGCAGCCTCAAAATAATTTCCAAACGGGTACCCGGGCCGGGTACCCGTTTTAATACCTTATCGGGTACCCGGTTCTGCAAATACACGAAAACTCGAGCATTAAGCCAGACGGGGTCTGGTGCTCAGCACCCCTACTCGAATTGTTTTGGCACAGGTATAACGTGTAATTTCCACTCCCCCAAAACAATGACTCCCAAGGTCGTTATTATATGTATAAAATAAATCCCCAGTAATATGCACTCCCCCAGTCATTATTAGGTCTATATGAAAGGCGCGCGGTAGCGCAGCCCTGTGTTAATGGCGACCTGCTAAGTCAATGGAGAATGGCAAAATTCGACCCACGGCAGATCTGAGACCCCTCAACCAATCGATAAAAAATTTGAAACAATGATTACGTCCGTGACGTGACCTCCTGTGCAAAATTTCGTGCAAATCCGTTTGTTGGGGGTTTATCGGCAAAGGGGTAAAATATAACGGAAATTTTTCTTATTTAAATATACCTTCTTAATGGCCGGCATACACGTCAGACCGATCGGCGGATTTTTACGCGCAATGGCTCAAACGACGCGGTCTCACGTAAAAGTGTGCCTTTTTAGGGGTAGGAAATTCAAAGTTAATATCTAGCCCCTGAAAAATCCTCCCAAAGTCGAAAAAATGGGCCCAAAACGGACTTTAAAATGTTAGACCAAAACGCTCCTGTATAAAATTCTCACCTACAAACGGCCCTTAATCGTCATCGTAGGCCCATAAAAGTTGTATAGCAAATAAACAATATGGCCACGAAAATTCCAAATATGTGGTTATATTTGACCCCATACCTACAGATCACGTGACACGGCGCATGAGTACTGTAGTAAATGTTTTAGCCTGCAAAAACGCTCCTGTATAAAATTTTCACCTACAAGCGGCCCTTAATCGTCATCGTAGCCCCATAGAAGTTGTATAGTAAATAGGAAATATGACATCGGGAACTACAAATATGTAGTCATTTTTGACCCCTGCCTACAGGTCACGTGACACCGGGCATTCGCAGTAAACTTTTGGCCCTTAACATGGGCTGAACGCAACTTCGAGGCTTTATATCTTCATCATGGTGCAAGATAGACGCATGGTCATCATTGACCACCAATAGGAAAGTGACCACGGCGAGTCCATTGGTCACGTGACCCCAAAAGGTCAAGGTCCTGACCCCAAAATCTTTAAGGCTTTGCATCTTCATAGCCGTGCAGAACAGATAAACTATTCTTCACCACCTACAGTAAAACATAATTTTAGTAATAAAACAGTAACTGTAAATGTACAAAACATCAGTTCATACGCTTGTTAACGGCGACACGCAATGACTGACATTTCAAAAACAGCAAAAATCATTAAATAGTTGATATTATTCAACATATCATCGACATTTAGGCAATCGTTTTCGTGCCTGCAGGGATGCGCTAATGAAGTTTAAAATTCGTTATTTCGCTGCAGACGTGTTTCATTCAGCAGACAAATCGTAGGCTGCACACTATTTTTAGCTTCGTTGTAAACATAAATAACACTTTTGCACAATAACATTCTGTCTTTTGTTGGACATGCTCCAATAAACAGTTTTTAATAACCTTAGGCCTAACTCTAGGCCTAACGTTCGTGGCGTCTTCGTAGAGCAAAAGCCTAACAGGGAGGGGGAAGCACCTGCTATCATCCCCTGCAAATTTTGGGTTGTCGGAAAATTCTTCCCCAATTGTAAAATTTGTGACTGAAAAAAAGACCACTTTGCAAACATTGTGGGGCAAAGTTGAAATTTTGAGCATCTAATCATCTCCATTACTGTCGACATTTTGCAGCTGTCTGTCGCGAAATTGCAGCTTTTTTAACCGGCGACGATGATAACGCCGAGTGGGTGAATGACTGGAAAACGTCTCGTCCGTAGCCTACCTGAGCTGGTGTCGAACGAAGTTCCCGGATCAATGCCTCCGTCGTCGACCTTCTGCTGCTGAGCGGAGGCGTCGATGACGTCACACAATGACGTCAACGACAACAGTGACGTCACGAGGAGCACCGCTAAGCGAGACGTAGACATAGTGACCTCACGATGACGTAAGCCTAAACTTCAAAACTACTAGTCGACTGTTAATTCTTTCCTGTACTTGAAAGCGCAGACGAATCGAAAACTCGCGGTCCTCACGTTAGGCTTTGCCCCAAATGTTTAGCTTAATTTAGTTTCTAGTTTTGTATCAGCAGCGACACTGTCGCCCTACTGAAGTCCACAATAATTAAACAGCCGTAAAAACTACTCGCTCGCCCATAGCCGATTTTTGTCTGCGCCTCTGAACTGCGTTGACACAGTCTTTGTAAGTGTTTTAACGAGTGGCAACTTGTTAGACTCAGTTGAAGTGGACGGCGCGTTGCCGCTGTGACGTAGTAGACGGAAACGGGCCTAGTCTACGTAAAACTGCGTCGGCACCTCAGGGCATGTGTGTCCCTCTGTTTGTCTGCTTGTCTGTCTGCGTGTTTGGGTGTCTCCGTGTCTCAGTGATGGGCAAAAGTTAACTACAAAATTGTTAACCAACAACAAAATTAATTTATTCTATAATAGTTTCATCATTAGGCCTAGTTTAATAAAAATAAAATAGTTGAGATAACACAGTAGTTTAATTATCAATAATTTTTAGTTAGCAACTAAACAGTTTGCTCTAAAATATTTCAATTACTTGTACAACTTTTGACATAATATCATTGGACTAACCAGAAGCGTCTATTCCCCCTTAAGACTTTGGAGCAAGCTTCCCCCTAACGCGAGGTAAAGCGCCGTAGGCGTCAAACAGGCGAAAATGGGAAGGGGCTATCCTTTTCCCTCAGCGGAGTAGGGCGTCTGGGGAGCAGAGTCCGGGGCGGAGCTCCGGCAAAAAAACGAATTTGGTGCATTCACAGAACAACAGTTCTGCTTACAAGATATCGTAAATCATGAAAACAGCGTATTACAAACGGAAGTGTAGTATGCCATGTAAACTGGGCACCTGTCTTTAATTAGGAGTTGAATATTATGATTTTGCATTTCTGCACGTACGTGCAGTATATCAGAAATGCCGAATTATAATATTCAACTTCTCCCTTAATTTCTAAGGGGATTTCTAGGGAAGGGAGAATTAGACGAAAGTTGAATAGTATAATTCTGCATTTCCGATATATTGCATATACATGCAAAAACTTTTTAGTGGAGTTTTTTCAGAAAATTAGAAAGGAAAGTTGAATATTATAATTCTGCATTTCTAATGCATTGCATGTAGGAGGAATTTTTTAGGGGGGGGGGAATTAGGAAGGAGTAGTTGTCTAGTTGAGTATTATAATTTTTGCATTTCTGACTGATAAAACATGCAATATATTATTAAAAATGCACAATTATAATATTTAACTTCACCCTAATTTTTCGAAAAATCTTTTCTCTATTTTTTGGAGCATTTGCTCCAACGTTCATATGGTGTAGACGCCCCTGCTACTAACTGCAGTTAACTGAAAATGGCACTGTTGCAAGAGTAAGCAAAAATAAATTCATAAATCAAAACAGTGACTTCTTTGGTTTATACATATATATTTTTTCTTTGCTTTTTCAGTGCTGAAAATGTTTAGATTTTCCTCTAATTGACAGTTTACTTGTAGCCAACATCGACAACGGTTGTCGACAATGTCCAAGCTTGCCGTGGATATGAAATTTGCCATCCATATTTATATCCATATCCACGGATTTTCCGTGGATATCCATGGATATATCCATGGATATATCCATATCCACAGACGCCTATCGTGCGTACATATAGCCAGTAGCCACTAAATTTTCGCGAAATATAGCAGTGCCAGAGCGTCCATTCTCCCTCCAGGCATTTCTTTTGTGAAACTGTTAAAAATAAATAAAAGTAAAAAATAAAACACATTTGCATTGACATTTGATCGTAGAAAAGTATTTCTCAACCGTCGTGAAAGTCTACCGTAATTATTTTATTGCCCTTTCTATAGCCGACCGTTAGGTTGAGCCTTGTGTACAATATGTCGTCTCTCAGTCATCTCTTTAACTATAACAAATGTATTGTGGCTAAATAGTACGTCGTAAGGAGTTGGCGATACCGTTAGATAGGGCGATAACGACTACCTGTAAATTGTTGAAAGTAACCATGTCTTTATCTGCAGCTTTTTAGCCGCAATTTGGAATGCGGTGCTTCTGCCTGCAGCCGTCACTTACGTGCGCCAAATTACCTATCTTATCCTAGCACTGATTTTAGCGTCTAATATAGCAACGTCACCAGATCTGTATGGAACTGCAGTCACTGTAGAAAATCGCTATCTTTTCGGAACCGGAAGTCGGACACTGGCTTTCAGATATAGGCGGTACGGTCGGCCCATCGCAGCAACAGCTGGGATTTTTGTTCTCCAAGACCCATGTTGCATTCATGTACGCCTACAGGTATATATAGAGTGAACGCTTTGAAGAACATTTGATTTGTACTTCCTCTAGCATTACATTTGTTAGGAATCCAAAACGTTTGTAATTTTGTTACCGTTTGATAAAAAATGAAAATAATCTCACAAATTGATAAACCGTTTGTTGCCCAAACAACAGTATTAAAGCGCCATAGCTAGATTAAGATGTGTTTCTGCTATAGTGCACATAAATTAATTTAGGCTAACAAAATATTATACATTTAACTCAATAACGTAGGCTAAGTAAACGAAAAAAAATGAAAACTAAGAACGACACACAGAAAAATATTATATAGAGATAAAACACTTAAATATTTAGTTTAATTAGCAAATGCGACAGCACAGTATCCATGGATATATCCACTGGATGGCTGAAGTCTGATATCCACACATGGATATATCCATATCCACGACAAGTCTGACAATGTCGCACCGTCCGCCATATTAGTTGAAAATTACTTGAATAAAGTTTAATGACAAATTATTAACTAAATGTTTTAGTTCAAATTTATTCATAGATTAATTAACTTTTAATTATTTGCCCATCACTGGATAGAGCTATATCCCGGCATGCAGATGGTGCATAGCCGTCGGCATTAGAGTCGTTACTGTCACTTCCCTCCATAGGCCTATTAACAACACAGATTGCTCCCGCTCACAGGCTGCAGATATATTTCAGTTTTCAATCAAATCTAAATCCCTTTTTTAGCTTTATACGGTTCGCTTTGTGTTCGTTATAGTTTTTTTTCATACAGCTGTATTGTAGGCCTACTCAGAAAGTCGCAGGCGAGTGTTTAATATTTCACCAGTGGCGTAAGTTCGTCGTCGGCGCCCTCCCCTCCCCCCTCGACTGTTTGAACTGTTTTTAACGCGGTAAGTGACCATTCGTCCTTTAGCCGCCAAAAATAGCCTGTAGGCTATATTTCCGGTCAAAACGCGTTTTCGATCAATTCGATTCACTTAAAATAGCTCGGCGGCGTCACCAGTGCCGCGCTGGGTATACAATAGCATTGTGTCACTTGTGTCTACAGGGTGCGGAAGAAAAGTAGCCCCCTAAAGTTTTTTGCCGTTTTCTCAGCAACCGCTTGGAATTTTAACATGAAATTTTACAGGTTTATTTGCAGAAACACTCTACATCTAACTGCTAAGTGAAATATGATTCTGTTGAAAAACGACGAAATTATAGACTTCTGAACATGACCGCCTACCGATTTTTCAGCATTAAAATGTTTAAGCTAAAAATGCTATTTAATTTTCAAAAACCGGTTACCACG
>Ga0056128_1010525_pt1 | contig 11524 bp, 6 predicted proteins | sample WorMetLIZISLAND2_FD_71113 | JGI IMG/M metagenome (GOLD analysis project Ga0056128, IMG submission 71113) | Marine gutless worms symbiont microbial communities from Max Planck institute for Marine Microbiology, Germany - Olavius geniculatus... ... | reverse complement strand
TTCATATGTAACGTAACACCACATTTTAGTCAACAGTTGTAATATTCAAAACTGCTTGCAATAATTATGATTAGCAATATTCTTTCGTTTAAAATGGAAAATTAAAATGAAAACTTTGCTCTATTCGAATTTTCTGCAATAATGCTAATAACTGTTTTTTGTGTGACCAATTTCCGTGACACAAGTTGGCCTGAAAGCAAATGAAAATGTCGACAGTGACCATTGACCAATCACGCGTCGAGTTTCACGCCGATTATCGGTTTGGAATAGAGCAGTGTTCTAATCGGCACCTGTTTTCGGCGCCGAGTTTTCGTGTCGATTTCGGATCCGAATTCGCATGACAGACGGTCCAGAAGTCGGGGTCGATTTTGGCGCCGATTTTCGGAGTCAACTTTCGACTCCGATATCTGACTGTATGTCATCGGCATTAGGGTATGTCAACATGAGCGCTTATAACTTTGTCCGTAGTGGACCGAATTTCACATGCTGCATGTTTACTGTATTTAGATGGCAATATTTTGATAGTAAATTAAAAATGTTAAGGGGCCAAGAGGTCTATGTAATAACTGATGTTTGTTGTGTGGTGATTAGTAAAATTCTCTTTCTTTTGGTTTATAAAACAAAAACAAAACTCATATTTTTATCTTATTGTCTGCTTTTAGATGTAGTGCTTTAGTGATGTTGTTTGTTAGGCAACATGAAAGGCCTCTGATCTGCAAAAGAACTTGCTCCGACAATCTCCAAAGAATTTTAGTTGTTGGCTCTAATTCTGCTGCGTGTGTCTGATTTGGCACAGTCGTTAATAATATATAATTTTGTTGGGAAATTGGAATACAAATGGTCTGGGAAAATTAATGATCTCTATCAATGTATGTGAGTGTTAGCTTTACATGTGATGTAAATTAAAGCATGGTTACTGGGCTTATTAATATTTATTCATACTGGAAATATGTACTACTATATAATAAAAACTTTACAGATACAGTTACATGTGCGGTATGTCATTGTCATTGTCATACAGCAGTGTGTTTACTTACAGGCTGAAATTTTCTTATGCTGGATTTAAATAGAACTCTATTGCTTTCCAAAACCTGTTTCTTGAAAGTTAGTCTTAATAGCAGCAAATTGTGTATTTTTTGAACAGTGTGGTTATGACACTGCTCTGTGGTACTGATTGCAGAACAAGTGGACAACATGGATGTGGACAGCAGCACTGATGGTATGTTGTCATTATCATCAAAAATTTGCTAGAGCACTCAGAATTTCAATTTATTAGTTGTAAACCATGGTCACCATTGCATCTGGTCTTCATAATGCTCGACAAATAGAACCTAAATACTGTGAATCGGAAACCATCTTCCAGCTGAAATTTTTGTGTGTGTTCATAAAATGCTCAGTATAAAATTATACGCAAAAATAAATGTCAGTACGAGACAAAACGTAACTCCCTGAACAATCTACAGCTCTGTGTTAAAACATTAAATGCTGCTTATTATCTGTTCCATTGCTATAGCATAGCATGGGACACAATATAAAATTATTTGCATCTGTCTGTCATTCTGTCTGTAAACACTCCTACGGCCGCAGTTTTGATTCGATTTTGATGAAATTTTGCACAGTGATTCGGGGCCTGAAAAGTAAGATCGAGTTTGTTTGAAATAAAAATCTGATAACTCCTTCCCTTATTTTACCCCAAATTTTAAAAAATGCATTGCAGCCTATGAGGACTTCAAAGTGTTATAACTCAGTCCCCGTAAAAGATGATTGTGTGCTGTGGCTACCCCCTATTTTGGGGTCAGGCAGTCTTATGGTGTTATTTAAATTTACCCCCTATCGATCCATGTTACCATAGCAACCATTGAAAGGTTGCAAAATTTTGCATTACGGCCAATGGAGATTTCAAAGTGGTATAACTCGGTCCCTATAAAAGATAATAAGGCTGTTTTCACCTACCCTCCTATTTTCGGGCCCAGGCTGTCCGACGGTGTCATTTAAATTTCTCTCCTGCCGACCCCTGTTGCCATGGCAATGAATTTTGGGACAAAATTGACGACAACTTCGTTAGTACTTGGATGGGAGACCATCAGTAGACAGATAAACTGTCTCGATATGTAACCATTTGCCCAGGTCAGCTCAGCCTGGCCATCTTTTCAGACTGTTACAGTGCTGTTGCTAATAAAGTGAAATTGTGAGTATTACTGAGTACCACGTGATGCTCTGGCCCTGCATTTGTGATCCTGCAGTGTAAATTGGTGTTTGGCTGAAGGCTAAGGAAATGAAGATCACTGCCATCTTAGAGGCTTGAGGATGCTACATTTATGTTGTTATTATAGCTGTCACAATTGACGCGTTAATTAATGCGTTAATAAATTACACGCGTTAAAAAAAATTAACGCACATTTATGTTAATTTACTAAATTTTGAGAAGCAAAAGTTGAAATATTCCTTTAAACTGCGGTTATTTGACAATCGAATGAATTCGAGTAACTAAACTGTAGTTTTCGTTCCATCACTACTGTAAATAAATAATTATTTCCATTTTCGATGACATGCTAATAGATTTCTGTGCTACCTATGACGTCAGTTATTGTTCATTATACGTTTATACGTGTTTCTAACTTTCTATATTAGATAGATTATATAGATAGGCAGGGCCCCTTAAACGTCGCGAGGCCTGTGATAACTTATCCGCCTACTCTCTCTCTCGACGGGACTGGGTGCGTTAATTTACGCGTTAATTAATGCATTAAAAAATTAACGCACTGCGTTAATGCATTTAAAAAATTAACGCCTTGACAGCTCTAGTTGTTATGTGTTTTGCTGACAGTGCCGTCGCCGACCGTCGAGTCGTCAGTGCAGCCAGTGATGTTCATGGAGCCATCACACTGGTGCAGCATCACATACTACGAACTCAACTGTCGTGTTGGCGAGCCGTTCCATGCGTCGATGTCATCACTAACTGTGGATGGCTTCACCGACCCTTCAAGCAGTGAAAGGTTCTGCCTTGGTCTTCTGTCCAACATCAACCGAACCCAGCAAGTGGAGCTGGCTCGTAGGAATGTCGGTAAGAACAATGGACGTGTGGCTTAATGTGTCGGCTGTACCGGAGTATAACGTTGCAGAACATCTTGTCATCAGTCTTTCCAGCAGATCGTCCAAACTATATTTTTACAAAGTACAACTTAAAATGATGATCTCGTTAAAAATGAAGTGTGGCAAGCTATTGTATGTGCTATTTGTCAACACACTGCAAAACAACATTTAAAACGGTGGAAAATGCATTGTGAAGAAGGTCGTCTTATTGATTTTCTCAAAATTTTATTGGCAATAAATACATGGTTCCTACGGTCAGGGAAAGTCAGGGAAAATCAAAGTACCAGGGTGCAAAAGTTAACAAAGATGCGGAAAAAATTTGAACTGTTTTACACACACTGCGTACAACAGTTGAATTTTTTTCTGCTAGCGATTTGTATCTCCACTTTTAAATTTGTTCCGCCGCTTTTGTTTCTAGTGTAATCGCAAGTGATTGAAAGCCAACATTGGTATTTCATGTGAACAAATTAGTCCGGGAAAATGATTTTTTTTGTCATCAGTCTTATATCATCTGCTCTGTGCTGGGCTGCTGTTGTAATATTTACTGCCATATGTCCCACATTTGCTTTTATTTTTGCAAAAATTTCAATAATTGCCATTTGGATCTTCCGTGCATTAGTTTTTCTTGGAGTGATTTTGTTTTCACCAGTGTATTATACAATGTCTGGTGATGGGCATGTCTGTCTGTTTGCAAGGTAAGGGCGTGCTTCTGTCCTACGCCGGTGGAGAAGTGTTTGCGGAATGTCTGAGTGACAACGCTATCTTTGTCCAGAGTCCTAACTGCAACCAGCATTACAACTGGCATCTGGCTACTGTCTGCAAAATTCCTCCAGGTCTAAGGATGTTTTACGTTTTATGCAGATGTGCCGTGCCATGGTGCCACTAATAGCGTGCGTAGTTTAATCTAGTGTTTTGCAGCTAATGGCAATTAATCATGGAATAAAATGGTTAATAAGCACATTTTTCTGCAAGTTTTGGTATCACAACACAGGACACATTGTGATTAGCTAATTTTTACATAAGTGCCTATGTTTTTTACTTACTAACATCATTCTGTAAGTTGAATAGTACTAAGTACAGGGTGTGAACTATGTATCTACAGTCAGCTTTACTTATATGCACATCGGTTATAAGCACACTTCGCCTATTTGCACCACGTGCGTTTAGTCCCGTTTGAGTTTATGCTATGTCAATGGCAGTCAACTTCGCTTATAAGCACCAGCCATATATGCACAATTCAGCTATAAGCACCCACTCTTTTGGTCCTGGTGCCATGACTTACTTTGCTTATAAGCAACTTGGCTGACACAGTGAGCGACTTCACTTTTTGACTTAGACTTTCGCTGAGCCAAAGCTAAAGCTGAACGCTAAAGTCTGTACTTAGACCAAGGTTCAACTAAATGATTAAAAATAGCAGAAAACCGGTAAACCTAACAGGAAATAAATCAACCAGTTACTTGCTTATTTAATTGTGCCGCGCACGCAAGTGACGTAATTACGTAACGTCTTACGTCATTGTGTAGCCATTACGGCGTTTATTTTGGGTACCAGACTGTTTTAATTTACTAAACTATCCGTGTTAGTCGCCATATTTTTGCTCAGCGAAATCACTTCACTTCTTGACTTAAGTAGGTACTTAGACAGAAGTTTAGGCTCAGCGAAAGTCTCAACGAAAGTCTGAAGTCAAAAAGTGAAGTCGCCCAGTGCACATAAGATCGCCTGTAGTCAGCCACTTAACGCTCACTGGGATGTCGGTGACTACGTCTAAGCCCCAGAATTATGTGTGTAGTCAGAGCTAGTGAGCACCATGCATCATGTGAGCTACAGTGCATCTCCCCACCCTAGCAGCATGCAGCACCATAATGAACTTCAAATCGCAGTCTGTGGGTCAATAGTGCTAGGCCACTTGCTGTCTATGAGAGTGATTAAAAAACGACAAGGCAGGCGGGCAGCATGTAAATTGACACTACTGCAGTGACCATTATCAGCTGCTACATGCTGCGCCCGATGTTTGCAAAGGAGATGAGTGAGATGACTGTTTCCTGTGGCGTGAATGACCGCCTGTTGTAACTGCATGTTGTAAATGACTGCAATGGTCCTAAAGCTAACTACGGTTAAATGCAAGCTCTGCTTACATGTAAGTCAGCTTGCGTTCCCAAGGCCGTGCATATAAGCGGAGTCAACTGTATGCTTATTTTAGTAGCTGGTCTGACCAGCTATTCGTCATATCTGGGAGCTTGCCACATGTTTATGTTGAAATGATACATCATTTGTCTGCTTTCATATAACTTTCGTTGATACACAATAATTGGGACCTGTGACATTTTTACTGCTATTTTGCGCAGTTGGTGATATAAGCTGACATAGTTTTGTTTCATTTAACGAACAAAGGAGAGGAAATTTATTACTATATTTAGTCAAAACTAGTTTGAACTTTGAACATACTCATCATCACTTTCAGTTGTTAAACTGGCCTATTTTTCTTGCCAGTTTGCTTTGCCTCATACTTTGAGTCCAGCGAACCACGAACCAACCTCACTGCAGCAGCACTGACAGGTGTAATTTGTTACTGTTGCTGATGTAGGCTGTAAGCTGATGATATTCAACAACCAGGCGTTTGCATCGTTGCTGGCGCAGACCGTGAATCGTGGCTTTGAGGCGGTCTACCAGCTAACTCGCATGTGCACCATACGCATGAGTTTTGTGAAAGGCTGGGGTGCCGAGTACAGGTATGCACAGCTGGTGATGATGAAAGAAATTATAATACCCATTAGTTCACTGTTCAAAAATTAACAATTAACTATTCAGTAATCACTAACTTGTAATCATTACCAATTACTAGCGCTACAGAAATTAACAATTAATTAATCAATTAATTGTTTTAAAAAATTAGTCGATTAAAATTTTTCAATCAATTAAAATTTGATTTTTTGACAGATCAGAATGGTTTTTATAGCTTAGAATGCACCAAAATTCATTATCAGCCGGGAATCTACTTTGGACGTCACTGCTGAGCCAATGATGCTGTCTTGTAATTGTAGTTCGGTGGGGGAGGGTATACCCTTTCCTCATTCCTCTCTTCTCATCTGGCCTGTATACGATGGGCATTGTATCAACGTGCATGGATTAACAGTACTGCAGGCCTGTGGCCAGATTTTCCAAAAGTCGGTTTGACACCGTGCCAGGCCACAAAGTGACCATTAATTCGGTTAGGGGTATGGAGAGTGCTGTAAGCTCCCGCCTGGGGCAAGGCTGGGGGAGTTCCCGGCAAAGCCTTAGCTCAGACGTTTTTTTGTACATTCTGAGCTTGAAAAAGGTGTTTTGCATAGCTTGCTGCTTCTGACTGAAGGGGGTGAGAGTTGGGTTTGATTAAACTTATTGAACCTTTTGGATATGAGCTTGTACTGCCACTTCTTGATCTACAGATCGAGCACTGAGGTTATGTGGTGGTTTTTGTCTGTTGGCAGGCGCCAGACAATAACGAGCACCCCGTGCTGGATTGAGATTCATCTGAACGGGCCACTGCAATGGCTGGATAAGGTGCTGCTGCAGATGGGCTCAGCACGTGGCCAGTGTACCAGCATGTCGTAAGCACAGCTGATAGAATCTGACGTGCGAGTTTGTCAACTGCAGGCTTAGTCCTGATTGTTCACGTTGATGCCGGTGAATGGCTGAACTTGGCTAGTTCAAGACTGATTCTGGCTGTCAGAGTTGAGCACCCTTAGGCAGATATGCGATAAAATGCCGCTGGGTGAGCTTTATTGGGTAAATCTGCCTGAAAACTCTACTCAAACTGAAACTGATCACACTAATAGTGAAATAATGTATTAAGTACAAGTTTCTGAAACATCTAAACCAAATTTCTGGATATTTTGTTCTTTGCAGAGCAAGTGAAAACTCTGATGAATCAGCCAACAGATTTTTAGTCAGGTTTAAGTTTGGCTATTTTTAAAAAGTCAAGAACCAACTGGGTGGGCTTTTTTAAATCCCTGGTTCTTTAACCCTGCTGGCTGTACAGCGATAGTTGTTGTTGATGTTTCACAACTTTGTGTAAATATACTGATACCTGCTTGAGCCAGTTTGAAGATTCACTGTTCTGTAGAGTTGCATTTAACATGCAGCAAAGTTGCATGTCCAGCAGCTGTTTGAGTATTCGAGTTGTGTTGGAATGTTTGTCCGGTGACGCTTTTGCCCGGTGAGAATTGAGACAGCCTTTACACATTACTCTGCGACTTTTCTGTGACGTGTATTGTAGCGAACATGAATGCTGTGACGATGTTTCGCTGTCTGTATTTGAAGAGTCATTTGTGCGCATTGGTGTGTTGATGTTTAATAATCACAACTGCTGGTGGTGTGATCATACGAAACCGTTGAAGCTGTGTTACGTAACGAATGCTGATGAAATGACGTATAATGAATGTACATACTGTGTTCTGTGAACGTGTTGTGCATGCAACTTTTTACGTATGTTGGTGTAATTGATTTTTTTGTTGAAATGTGAAATGGATGATATGTTTTGTAAATTATTGTTGTTTATGTATGTTATATGGCATCGCAACCATAAAGTTTTGTTTTCTGTTGGTTGGGATAATTTTCTGCCAGCATTCCTTGCCCATGGATTAGGAGACGAACAATTGTATTTTTTCAGTCAGACATTTCTAAATTTTAGACCATACAGCTGTAATTGCAAGCATCTCAGCAGGCGGTTCAGCTTTTCACGCTATATCAACAGCATAAACTGTTGTGAGCGTTCTTGATAGTGTGTGCTTAGTCTCCATGCATGGAATCATTTGAATGTTAAAGGTTACAGGTTGAAGGTGGTGTTATAGCTCCTAATGAAAGCCCATTTCAGAGCTATGGGATCATATGCCATATGGGATCACACACTGTTACCTGTCAACTGACACGAGTGAACATGCCTCCCCTTAACTCCAGCCAGATAGGCTGGTACTCAGTTTACCTACCCCACAGAAATAGAAGGCTGAGTTGACCCAGATGGTTGGTTACATGGAGATGGTTTACCTGCCTGCAGGCAGTCGTCCATCCAACTACTAACCCGGCCCACTGTAGAGCAACGTTGTTGATTTGACACAACGCGTTATTGCTATGCCACGCCACACCGCCAAAAGTGTTGGTATAAGTTTAACAGATGTTACAAGACTTAATTTACATATCTGTTGTACTTATTGAACCTGAATATTGTGAATTTGTCTAGTTTGTTAACATGTTGTTGTTTTGCAATGATGCTGTTCATGCCGTCTGGCTGAATGTTGACAGATGTGTAAATAACGCATAAATCTGATTTGCATATTATCATGTTAAACAATGTGTTGTGTTCTCTTGTAAAGGTCACTATGTATACTTTGCGTCATTTAATAGACTACATTTTCATCTATTGCAGTAACAAGTGTTATTGAATAACTTGATATTTTAATGCTACATCTCTGTTATTGCTTGATCTTGTAAGTGTTGTGTGTAATATTAGTGTTAGAAGTGAAAGTTTTTAAACAGTGTTAGTTGTACACTGAATGGAGTTCCGTCCTAACTTTTTAGTTATGTGGTTTTTCAACCATTTGCACTGCTATTATTGTCAACTACTACTGCTGCTGCTGCTGCTATTACAGATTTTTGTTTACTGGGAAAATTTTCTAGAATTATGCCTAGTTACTAACGTCAAGATATTTGCAGCAATGTACTGTGACTGTTCATTATTTCCTATAAATTGCAGTGGAGAATGGACAATGGACATTTCCCCATATGGACTTTGATGTACCTGGATATGGCATTTGTTTATGTTTAAATTGTGTTAAAAATACCATGCACACAAAGTTTTGCACTCTGCTCTGCCAGAATGATATGATTTGAAAATTTTTTTAAAAGTAATATACCTGTAACTTCACTGACTGAAATGGTTTGGTTGCGGCTTAGTCTGTCCTAGTGCAAGTGAAGGTTGCGTGCGATGAAGTTAATTTTACCTTTTACCTCTGCAGCCCCCCTCCTGAGCATCTTGCTGTCGTAATTTCCTGCAGACTGATTCTCATTTCTTCAAAGCTATTACATGCCAATTTCGGAAGAGTAAACGCTTATCACAACTTGCCTTAGTTGCCGCACACTGGTAATGCTATCGCTGAGTCAACTAACTTGAAACCTGACACTAGGCAGCAAAATGTCCGTTTTGGTTTTAAGCCACATGAATTGAGCTTAAATGATAGCGGGAAAATGTCTTACTCTGCAAAAATGTTCGCTTTGGCAATAGTGGGAATTTGTACGATGGAATGGCACCGTGTCCCATCCAGCATTCGTTGTCAGTCTGCTGACGACATGTTTATTGCTACATGACAATTTTCTTTCACTGTCCAACAGTGAACAATTACTAACGTACAGAAATATAGTGTACTTGAAATAGTGTTTGTCTGATTTATTAGCACTGAATAAGTATTACCATTATGGTTTGTTAGCAGAACTAAACTTCTAATTTTAATTCAGCTTGGTACAGATGACATCAGGCTGGAATTATTATGATGTCTTTTGTAGTTTTCACTGCTGAGATGTAACATCTGATTATATTGCAATAATTGTATCTACTGCATGATAAACATCTAGTTGTTGGACATATTAGTTAGTTCTGTAGTCTGTGTTGTTGTTATTTGTCATGATGTAGTGGTTATACTGGTGATAAAAGTAATCGTTTTCAACTCACAGCACTTATTTGCTTGATGCAGTATAACTTCATGTAATTAGGTGGTGCATATAAAGTGCAACATTCATGCTTTTCATTATCAACATTTTTGGATTACTACTCATGACTGATGTGATCAAGGCCAATCTTTTCCAAATCTGTCTTATTGCTTGATTTACTTAAAGTATGTATGTTTCACTTTTTGTGTGCTACTCAGTAAAATTTGGCTGTAGTTAAGTTCCTGGTATAAAAATATATAGTAAAAATAAACATGAACAATCTTAGATTTTTTTATTTTTCTACATTATTGTTCAATTTAATGCTGCATATTACATATTAAGTGCAGAAACATATTTGTGGCATTTCATAAAAAATGGACCCCTTTTTCTTTGTTTTATAATTCACTTAAATGATAATCAATTTACACAAAATTTTCACCAGTTATAGCTGAAGAAATACTAAATCAAAATATTTTAACAAAGTAATTAAATGCTTTGATGTTTAACTCAATCTGGTTTGTTGATGACAAATTCTTGAAGTTTTACAGTTGCAGTTACAAGAAACGTGCAAAGCGATCGCATTTACATGTCTGTGGAGATTGTTGACTTTCTTATGTTTGAGCAAGACAGTGCACCAGCACAGAGAGCTTGCAAGATGGTTGAGTTTTTGGCTCGAGAGACACCTGACTTCAGCCCCCATGTTGCTTAGTGCTGACCAGATGAACATCTTTTCATCAGCAAACGAGATTGAGTTTGCTATTGAAGCAGGGTAGCAATTGATAGCACCAGTTGAGACAAGCAAGCTTGTACTCACGACACATTGTGACGTCAGAGTTACATCACGACTAGCAAAGAATATTTAATCAACAGCCATATTTTGTTGCAATATTTTGAATTCGTATTTTTTAAGCTATAACTGGTAAAAATTTTGTGTAAATGGAACGTCATTTGAGTGAATTATGAAAGAAAGAAGAAAGGGTCCATTTTTGTGAAACACTAGAATTACATTGTTTTGCGAGTGGTGACTGCTAAGATTTGGGTTTAGAGATTATAAATGCAACTGTACACAACTGTCATTTTGTACTTTTTGTAATTTAATTAGTTTTTACCTGTACAACAGTTTGGTACGCGCTGTGCGCATGTATGCTAGCTGTTGTACGTTTGCTTATATCTTTTCGTGACTTTGGTACTGATACATCTATGTCAGTCCGTGTTGCTGTTAACTGGTGCAGCGTTAGAATTAGATGCAGTGCAGCCCGCCAGTCTCTGCTTGTTATTGTGATATTCATAGGCAGGTTTAAAGTGGCGTAAGTAATAGTTATTTCTTAACCACAGTAGTATAAGTGTTGAATGTAGAATACCGGGTATCAAATGACTAGATCCCTTCATTATGGCAGCAAATTATGGTCTTGGACATCGCCATGGTCGACTACAGGGTGGGCCAAAAAATGCCACCATTTTCTGTACGCCTCATAACTTCACCAACCTCACCATGGTCAGCCACCTTGTCATGGTGATGGGGCTTTGCACCGATGACTCGAAAGATTTCTGAAATCTGAAGGGCATGAGCTAACTAAAAGCTGACCTAATCCATGAGAGCAGATTTACTCCACGTTACCAGTGCTTTTGTGCTGGTTTCGGCTTCACAGCTGACTACGGCTTTATAGCCGTTACCTGTAACCTTGTGGTTACATTCGGGGACGCGCATTGGGCCGAACTGATACGGCCTCAGCGCTGGGCAGGTGTAAGAGCC
>Ga0056128_1010523_pt1 | contig 11524 bp, 8 predicted proteins | sample WorMetLIZISLAND2_FD_71113 | JGI IMG/M metagenome (GOLD analysis project Ga0056128, IMG submission 71113) | Marine gutless worms symbiont microbial communities from Max Planck institute for Marine Microbiology, Germany - Olavius geniculatus... ... | reverse complement strand
GTTTATAACACTCTGCCAGTACCTTTGTTTGTCTCTTTGCCAATTATTGTCCAATTTAACAGTTTTCAGTGGCATGCTTAGAAGTGAATTTGCAGCAGATGATCATATTTACAGGTCATCATTAGCGAGAGAATTTTAAAAGTCAGCTATTGTGTGTCAATATGTGGATGGTAGTGCAGTGTTATTTTTTGTATGATGGTATTATATTATGTTCAAATTCTTCATCTCTTTGGGGCATTAGCCTATATAGGCACCATATGATGGGCTCATCAACACAATTCGTCATGGCAACAACAATGCGCATGCCCCATGTAATGTTTGTACAGAAGAGGTACATGCGGAGATCTGTTATGCCGAGTGTCTGCTAGAACGAGCGATTCTAAACTTCATCAAAGATGAAAATCTCATTGGCTTCATCAAAGGCAGCCTAAAGATGAAGGAATGCCACAGCGTATACAAGTAAAAATTGCTTGGTTTCTCATTTAACCGGTTCGTCTTTATTGCGTGATGCATTTAGTGTAAAGTGCACTACTGCTATCGTATCATCTGTTATGCTAAACCGATATTCTGGATTATAATTTTTATTCACCAATTTGTCAACATATTGGAACTGATATTATCTTTTTCAGAACAATTTTCATTTATCCCTAGATCTCACAATAAAAGGTTCTTTAAACTTTCTTGTATCTATGACAGTAGATATTCAGAATTTGTTGGGAACCCAACATTTTTATGGAAATTGGAACAGAAATCGTTCTAAAGAAGTGGCGGTTGCTGAAACGTCAACAAATTAGTAATTTGAATAACTCGTATCGCTCATTAATTGCTGTTGCATTCTGTTTAAAGGCAGGTGCTGTGTGTCTGTTAGGCAGAGCATGCACATACTGACGAGCCGCACTTGGAAGGATGGCGATGAAAAGATACATTTTGAGAGCGGCGTCCACATGGGAGTCGGCATGTTCAACCTCGTACGTTTACAACTTTCTCTTTCTTGTGGACGTCGTTTTTAGTGTTTTTGATATGTTTTTGGAACTTAACTCAGTCACTCGCATCATAATCCGGTTTTTTTTTGTACTTTTTACCTGGTCGTTGTCATTTCTTATTGTCGTCATTCTATCGAATCCTGTTCCATCTTTTTTCTCAACGTCTTTCTCCGTCACCCATTTTTTTAACTGGAGTGTGAAAATTGCAGCACTGACGCAGTAGGTATAGACGAACGATGGTTACGGCGGTGTTATTTGATGTCTACGTACAGAGCAGACATAGGAAAAATTGATATTTATAAGATTTAACAGTTTGTCATGATGCGCTTTATTCTCAGCACTCAAACGAGACTGCTGCTCTGAGAAGCCTGTCTTGTAATGTGTGTTTGTTTATGTGTGTTCAGATGATCTCACAATTGCCTTCAAGAATACTGAAGTTGCTCGAGTTTATTGGGTTTTCTGGAAATAGGGTGATTATTGTCCGTTTGATTTAATTTTGGTTGCATTATCCAGTGCTTAGCTGGATTTAGCGTATAATCTAGCAGCTAATCTTAGAGCAGATTTTGTGCTTGTTGATGTGTCCCTTTTTATTATCAGAATTAAAAAGTCTGTTTTTGTTTTTTTTGGGGGGGGTGAAGTTGATTTATTGAGCTTGAGTCTTGATCAAGTTAAGTTTTATAAACTTGCAGCTTTGTTGTAGATTTGCTGATTAGTCAATTCTTGGACAGCTTCGTCTTCTACAATGTCATATTTATGAATACCAGTAGCACCTGAAATTGTGTTAGCTGAGGTCTCTGTAAAAGTTAATACACCTATGTTGAATGCATGTGGTTATCTTCAGAGTTGAAATAAGCACTGTTTTGCAGCATTATTCTTTAAAAACATCGTATTTGTATATTTCAGTTAGAGATTTTTTTGCAGTGTCAGTGAAGATGTGTGATGTTTTCACATTTTTGTAAGTGAGGAAAATGAATTTTAATCGTCGTTGCTTGACCGTGTGCATTCGATATTTGTGTGAATGTAGCGCTATGGTATGAATGAATTGGAGCTCGGTGCAAGCCTTGACAAAGGCATGCGTGGACCACTCTGTGCACTGACGCTCATTTTCTACCATGCCTACGTCACCTTCATGTTCGGTAATTACCTCCGCCAAGGAGGTTATGTTTTTGCCATAGTTTGTTTGTCTGTCTGTCTGTCTGTGTGTTAGCAAGATAACTCAAAAAGTTATGGAGGGATTTTTCTGAAATTTTCAGGGAATGTCGGGAATGGCAAAAACTACAAGTGATTTAATTTTTAGGGTGATCTGGAAGGAATCCTGGATTCTGGATCATTTTGAAATTTTCGTTAACATTGCTTTCAATGGGGCATAAGGGAAACCACTGCCAAACCGAATATGGTGCTGCCACCTGGCGAACAACATGTCCTCTGACTGCTTTTGTATTTTCTGCTAATTTTCTAGTGGTTTGTCATGTTCACTTACAGCTGGCATATGCGCACTGGGCTCAGGCACGTCGGTTGGCTCCGGCGCCCACTGCAAGCTATGTTTAACCATTGTTAGACCTAGTTTACTATGGTTAGCTTTAGAGGTTATTAAATGCTGATCGGAATATATGTCATTGCTTCCCATCGTGGTATTGCTATAGGGTGACACGATAGGTTACGAACGACAAATGGCAAATTAGCTATGTTCAAAGTATCAAGTAATTATTAAACTGCTACTAGTGTTTGGGGAAATTTAATGCAATATTGTGTGCAAAATATCACAACCATCCCTTACTTGCTTGATTTATACGAGCCAACATAATGATGTCGCCCAAAAAGCAGTGACATCACGCAGACAAGCACCGACTTAACTTGTGAAGGAAAGGAATATTCTAGCAGGACGGTGCTCGTGCGCATACATCAAAGGCTACAGTCACTTGGCTGGATGCAAATATTAAACACTACATTCCACTGAAGGACTGGTCGCCTCATTCACTAGATTTATCTTTGATTGAGAATGTTTGGAGCATTATGGCAACAGCCATTTATGCCGACCCTTTGTTTCAGTCACTGCAAGCATTGAAGCACCGTCTCCGAAAAGCATGAAAATCAATTTCTCTGTCAGCACTTCAAAATCTTATCGGTTTGATGCTTAACAAAGTAATAGCAGTCATTAAAAACAAAGAAGACACTGTTCCATACTAACAGTGGTTCAGTAGACATGGAAAGTGACCTCGCTTGACGTTAATGTTTGTTGATCCATTGTTTTGCAATTTTAACGCTGGTGTTGTATAAATGAGTATTACAAATGCTGTATAATAGCTACAACTTTGGAATTTTATACGAAGAATTTTACTGAATATACCTACAATAAAACGTAAAATTATTGCTGGTTACTGTTAATAACAGGCTTATATTTAAAATCGAAGTCATTCATGACTTTGTTTCATCTTGTAGACGGGCTTGTAAGGTCAACAGTTTACTATGGGCATTTACAACCCTTGGCAAATAGGCAGATGGCCGCATAGTCGCATACATGTTGTGCCATCATTTTTGCTCATTTTGTTCTGCCAAGTCTGTTGGCCATGATTGTGTATTTGCATAAGTCGTGGTGGACACAAAGAAAGCCTCAGCTTTATGAAGCTGAAGCTAACCCACTAAAAAGGTGTCCACCAAACGTGCACTTTTTAGTCTGCTTTTAAGATTGGACAAAACATTTTTGTGTCTTACTGCACTTCTGATAGCTGAGTAATTGATGACCTTTCTAAATGAAAACATACATGTTTTTCAGACAGTGATCACAGTTTAGTTTTTAATTGAAATTAATGGTTAATTTATTGTTCATTTTTCTAATTTTTCCAATAGTAAACTATTTAAATGTCGTAATCATTTCCAGCTTTTATTTTACAGATATAAGTAAGTAAGTAGTCTGCATTTGCAGCGCACCATATGACAGAACAGAAGTTTGAATCACAGGCGCGGGCGAATCGTAGTACTTTGTTACGTTCTTTCTCATTTTGGTTTTTTTCTAGTTTCAGTTTACGTTATTTTTTTCCTTTTTATTTTTTTGGTCTGAGGCTTTTAGTTCTTCCGTTACTATCTGTTTCTATATTTTTATGTTTTGCATGACAGTACTTCCATTTTAATTTCTCTCATTTCAATTCTATTTAAAACATTTTTATTTCATTCTAGTAAGTGTGATATTAAACTGGCAGCTTGCCTGTCTGTTTATCAGTGCAAGTCTTTTTTTTGTATCACATCACATCTTACTTGAAACAGAACTAAGCCGAGTGCTGGTTTGGTTGTTGCTGTGGTTAAGGTACGGGTGATGGTAACGTGGACTATGCCGATCAGCTGTTGAAGCAATGTTTACAGAGGTATCCACAGGGAGCTCTCTTCCTCTTCCTTGAAGCTCGCCTCCTCCAGGTCACCGGAAAACTGGATAAGGTCCGTGACTCTTCAACGCCAAGTTGCATCATTTTACGCAACTGTTATAAAAACTGTTCGCCAAGTTCAGTTTGCATCTTCTTAACATCTTCAAGATGAGCAATTCTGGTCAAAGCAATGATGCTTTTTAGTGATAATAGTGTTTTTAAAATGATATGTTATACAGCATCCATCGCAGAAATATAAGTGTTTTTTTTCATATATTTGTGACTGCGTAGATGTAGTAATGATTGATGTGTTTGCAGGCAATAGCCAAGTTCACACAGTCGATAGAGTCCCAGCAGGAATGGAAGCAGTTTCACCACATGTGCTACTGGGAACTCATGTGGTGCTATTGGTCAGTGACACATGTATGCTATTATATGAGCTACTATTGGCTCACAAACTACTAAGTTGGCTTAGCCAGAAACCTTTTCAGTAGTGGTGGTGGCTAGTTGAAGAAAAATTTCAGCTGACAGCTTTTATTGGCTTTTATTGGTAGTGTAGCATTTGGCTATAGACTGGTGTTTATATGTCTGCATGTAGTTTTAAAGCGGACTGGCTGTTTGCGATGAAATACGCTGAGAGACTGTTTGATGAAAGTCGTTGGAGCCGGTCAACATATGCTTGTCTTAAAGCTTCATTTCTGCTGATGACTACTAATATTGATGACGGTACACGTGACCACATCACATTTCTCATGCAGTGAGTAAGCGCTTACTCTTTTGGTAGCCACTACCACTTCTGAGCTGTCTACCAGTGCTTAAAGCCCAAGTCGCACAATATTGACTAAATATGTGTAGAATGTAATAGTAATTAATAATCCGCTGATCATTTGAAATAAAAACATCGCTTTACATTAATTTTGATGAAAATAATGTCGTGCGAATGGAATTGTGATGTCACGAACAACGTATTGTTTATAGCATGTATTTCAGTGTGCGAGAAAGTTTAAACGCCATGGGGTGGCCGTAGTGTCGATGCAGCACGCTCAGAGAGGGTAACTTGCTTGCATTCCGGAAGCGAAAGTCGGAATCTGTCGGCGGTTGGTGCAACAGAAAGGGCATACACTTGACTTACTTCCGGCATGACAGCGACATCTCGAAATGCAGGCGAAGTCTTTTGTCCAGTACCGCACTTCATCGATGCTGCTAGCGGTCAAATTTTGTCGAACGCTACATTGACGCTAATAGTTGTTTGTGTCGTCACAGTTTCGTCACATTTGTCCACTTTAAACCTTTTTTTACAGTATAAAGATAACACTGGCAACAGGAAGATTAATAAATATTGACAGATTAGCATTTGATTAAGCCAATTAGCACTTTATAACAGTTATGTGAACTGATGCGACTTGGACTTTAACTTTCAGCGAAAAAATTTAGGGGTCCACTTTTTTCTGCCACACCCTGTATATTGCATATAAATTACTTACTGGTATTTACTTACTTAAACTTGCTTTCTTGCTTTGTTCTTGCACTGATCTGTATTTTTTGTGGCCTTTTTCTCACTAAGAAATTTTGTACCAGTTTAGTTTACCCGATTTTGTCTTACATTTATTATTTGTTATTATTATAAATTTTATAGTCTGCCTCTGTATATTTGAATGTTGTTTCTATTTTTCTATCTCTGACTTAACTGTGTGCCTGTCTTTGTGTCCGTCTGTCTACAGTATCTGTGTGTGGTCTGCTAACGTAGACAGGTGCCGGTGCTGAAGCAGCGCATTGCTGGCAAGTCACTGCCAGTCGAGAAGTTTGCCGTGAAGAAGTCAGTTCGCTACTTTGAACAGGATCGTCACTTGACGCTTCCTGCTTACGTACGTTATTTTCTTCCGTTACTGCTGGTTGTGTCACTTTCCGCTATTAACTGTTGAGTGTGCACTTAATCTCTGAAGCTCGCTAAACTTATCTAGTCTAAAAACACCATTTGATGTAGCATTACCATTGCAGGTGTGCAATAATATTGGGTAGCAAACCCATTTTTATATGGGGTGCGGCAAAAAACGTAGCCCCCTAAAGTTTTTCGTTGTTTTCTTAGCAACCGTTTGGAATTTTAATAAAAAAATTTTACAGCTTTATTCACTACAACCTTTTACATCTAACTGCCAAGTAAAATTTGATTCTATTAAAGAACGACAAAGTTATAGACTTTTTAACATGACCGCCTACTGATTTTTCAGCATTGAAAATGTTTAAGCTACAACACCAATTCAGTAACATCGTTGAAACAACACAGCTAACTAATGATCAGATGTCAAAATTTCATTGTTATTGTGAATGATCAAAGTGTCCACCGCCAGCTACAAGCTCTGACACCAGCCTTCAGTCACTTAATTTGAGAAGTCTTTGACAACCTTGTCGATCGATCCTTATGGCAGGTTGCCCCAGATAACCTGAAGTGCTTCCTTGAATTCGGCGATTGTTTTTGGCTTTGTTTTAAGCTTGCAGTAATTCTCCAACATTGCACCCCACACGTGATAGTTCATTGGGTTTATATTCAGCAAATTCAAAGGTCGCTGGTCCTTTGTAATGAAATCTGGACAGTTGGCCCGCAGCCATGTTTCGTGCACTGTGCGCTGTGTGTGCTGGCGCGCTCTTCTGCTAAAATATGAATCTGGTGGGCAGCCGACGATTGCTTTAAAAGAACGATAATTTAGTAATTATTCATAAACAAAATAAATTTCTGTTTATCAAAACGTCACTGTGACGTCATCGGTAGTAACGTGGTAACCGGTTTTTGATAATTAAATAGCATTTTTAACTTGAACATTTTTTAATGCTGAAAAATCGGTAGGCGGTCATGTTAAAAAGTCTATAACTTTGACTTTTTTTCAACAGAATCACATTTTACTTGGTAGTTAGATGTAGAAGTTTATAGTAAGTAAAGCTGTAAAATTTTGAATCAAAATTCCAAACAGTTGCTGAGAAAACAGCAAAAAAACTTTAGGGGACTACCTTTTTGCCGCACCCTGTACATGTATGGTTATGTTGTTTTATTTTGTTTGTAGCATTAAGGAGTGAGGAAGCAGTTAGAATTAGAGATGACTGCAAGTTTTGGGAGTGGAAAATTTTGATGTTACTAATACTAAATGAGTGCCATTAAATACAGTGCGGAAATACTTCTACGGCTCATCAGTGGCCATATGTGTATTTTCTCATGGATCCGTCACTGGTGTGTGACGTTTGACATTCGGAGAGTGCGCCTTCAGAGTTGCTTGCTACCAAGAACGTTGACATTCTGAAACAGAGACTTAAAACCCTTTTTTTGTTAATTTTATCAGTTGCACCCCTCAGGCGATATTATTTTGACTTTTTGTGTAGTTGTTGGACTAGTCGTCTCTAACATTATTAGGCGAAATCGCTTTAGAGCAAGCATTTTCGCCTATAGCTATCTATTTCTCTGTAGCACGGTTCGTCGTCTGTCTGTCGTCTGTCACACTTGTGCACTCCGCTTAAATCGATTCGACAGATTTGCATGCTATTTGGCAGCTACAGTTGTTTTTCCAATGACACAATGTGTTAGATGGCGTCCCTGACACCCAAGAGGAAGTGAAGATTTGGCAGTTTGAACCGACCAGCCAAAAATTGCTCTTCACCTCGGGGCGGCACCAGTCATTGATTTTGCCTTTTATTGAATGAATTTGATCACTTGTTACCATTGCAGTAACTATGATTATCATTATTGCACTGTGCAGGAGATGATGTATGTGTGGTACTACTTTGAGGTGATAGCATGCAGTGAGAGTTTGCTCGACTCTGTGTTGGACCGAGTTAACGCTACGATCACTCAGCTCACAGAGCACAAGGATCGGCATCTGCAGCTGAATCAGCAGCAGCACCAGCGCCACTACTATTACGATGACTTGTGTCTGGCAATGCTCATCAAAGGCGTCTGTTTGAGACACAAGCATAACACTGATGAGGCGTTGCGCTGCTTTCACTTCATCAGCACACAGTGGGTACAGCATGCAGTGACACTGTATCACATAGTACAGTGCTTCTTAAAGAGTTGGCTTCATGACCAAGTTCTTAGGTCTTTCGGAGGCTTGTGAACCAAACCTTATCACATTGTTGGAGAAGAACATTTTTTTGCTTTATTACTTACACTTAGCACTTAGATCCTCTGGTCTTTGACAGGACAATGGGCAGCAAGAGTTTGTCATCTGTTTCTGTTTGTAGCCACCGCCCAGACGCTGTTCCAATTGACTCCTTGGCCCAACAGGTCTTCTTTAAATGTAGACCGCCAAGTCTTTGTTGGACGACCTCGTCGTCTGCCACTACCACGAGGGGTCCGTGACATGGCGTGATTGGATGGATCGTCCAGGTGGCATCCTGATGATATGGCCTGCCATCCGAAGTCCTTTCTTTGCAACAATGTCCTGTAATCTTCGCTGCCCAGTCCGGCTTAGCACCTCCATGTTAGTCACGTGATCCTTTCACGTAATGCCCAGAATCTTCCATAAGTTGCGCTGGTGAAAGACGTCCAGCTGCTGACATATTCTTGCAGTGTAGTCAAGATTTTTTGATCAGGACTAGAATGCAATCAAGCAACTTTAATGGGTGGTAATTTTCTTTTACCTTTTTAACTATTTTTCACTTGTTATTTAAACCGTGAGCAAATGTATGTTCTACTGTTTTATGTGTCTGCATGTATACAGTAGCTGTGGTGTTTTTGTGATACGGCAGTGAGAAGGAGATTGAGGACGATCATTACCTGGTGCCCTCAGCTCTCTACGAGGCTGCAATGGTCCATCTAAACGCCGGGCAACATGCCGATGCCAAACACTTGCTTACTCAGGCTAAGTACGACAGAACTTTGTGACTTTTTTGTACCAGTTTTAGCCAGTCTGATCCATCAGGAATTTTTCAAGTAGCCTGAAGTAATAAAAACTCCTGCCAGGTCTGCTAGATGCAGGTTGAATAGAGTCCAATGCAGGAAATAGTGTGTTAGTGCCCTGAGTCAGGCCGTGGTTGAGTGTGCAGCTTGAGCTCAAGTCCTAGCCCATTGAGCATGACATCAACATGACAGTGTTGATAAAAAAATTGGTATTGGCAGGTGATGAGAAACAGCAGTACATTTGAATATTAATGGTATTGTGCTGTCAAAACTTATAAGCACTGGTAGAAAGTTTGAAGCTGTTAACTAAGTTGTTAACATTAACTGTGCTTGCAAGATGATGTTAACATTAGTGTTTAGCAGCGCAGTTACTTCCAAGTCATACAGTGCTGAGTCTTGAATCCTGAAGGTCCATCGCCAGACTCGCCAACCTGTCGCTGCAGGCTGGAACGTTCCCGGCACGGTTCAAGTCGGCACAAGTGCTGCCACTACAAAAGAAGGCAGGTCTTGACAGATCGTCGCCGGCAAACTACAGGCCTATCTCCAACCTGTCGACAGTGTTCAAGGTTCTGGAGAGGCTGGTGCAAGCACGTCTGCGACTTCATCTGACGAACTCTACAAACTTCAGCCAGTTTCAGTCTGCCTACAGACGAGGTCACTGCACTAAGACCGCTCTACTTGACGTCCTAGACAACGTATACACATCGGCCGATGAGAAGCATGTCACGGTGCTCATCGGCCTTGACCTCTCTGCAGCCTTTGATACTGTCTGTCACCAGACACTGCTGCAACGGCTGCAGTCGGAGTTCGGTGTGTCTGGAATTGCGTTGTCATGGATCTGGTCATACCTGACAGACCGCAAGCAGTTTGTCAAGCTCGGTCTGCGCAAGTCGCCTGAGGAAGTCGGCGTACCGCAGGGTTCAGTACTGGGGTCGCTGCTGTTCGCTGTGTTCTGCAGTCCAGCGGCTGACATCATAGCGTCACACGGCGTCGGTCACCACCAGTACGCCGACGACACCCAGCTGCACCTGGCGATGTGTGCTAACAACACAGCCACCGGTCTGTCCACTCTCGCCGCCTGCACTGCCGACGTTAAACTCTGGTTTATGCAGAACGGACTCCAACTAAAGCCAGATAAGTCTGAGGCGCTGGTCATGGGAACAGGCAACCAGCTACGGGCAGCATCTTCTCTGACGTCGGTGAAGGTAGCTGGTGTCGATCTGCCTGTAGCCGATGACATCAAAGTACTCAGAGTCCTTCTAGACCGGCGTTTGACGTTCGACAAACACGTCTCGGCCGTGGCGCTATCATGCAACTACCATGCACAGGCGATCCGCCACATTCGGCATCTACTGACTATGGATCTCGCACAGACGCTTGCATGCAGTCTGATTCTATCCAGAATCGACTACTGCAATGCTGTGCTCCACGGCGCTCCATCCGGCACCGTCCACAATCTGCAGCGAGTACAGAACAACGCCGCAAGGATCGTTTATGAAGCACCAAGACGATCACACGCATATCCACTGCTGAAGAAACTACACTGGTTGTCGGTGGAGTAGCGCATCTCTTACAAGCTGGTTTTGCTGACGTTCAAAATATGATAAACGTCAGCACCGGCGTACCTCAGTCAACACATCATAGCACGCAGTGGAACTTGGTCACTGAGATCATCAAATGTTCCATTGCTCCATGTGCCCTTCAGACGGACCGCCATCGGCAAACGATCGTTCAGCTGTGCTGCACCGACAACCTGGAACTCTCTGCTTGCTTTTTGTCATTAACTGTGACACTCTCTCTGTATTTAAATCTAGGCTTAAAACTCACATATTTAATTTTGCATACAGCTAGCTGACCTGCTTTGCCAGTGCCTCTGAAGCTACGGCACTATACAAATGTATTATTACGTACGAAAGCAGCTATGCTTTCAGCGCGTCTTAGCCATCGCAATTCTGTCTGTCCGTCTGTCTGTCACACGGGTGGATCAGGCAAAAACGGTCCAAGCTAGAATCTCCAAATCTTCACCATCGGCTGCCTGGAAGACTCTAGTTTCACGAACCGTAAAGCTTTTTCATAAATTCGAAGGGAGTCACCCCGAACGAGGTCGCTAAATGAGAGGGGGGTGGTCAAAATTTGCGATTTTTGGCCTATGACTCGCTGTATCTCAGTAACGGTGCGAGATAAGGCCTAGGTTACTATTAATCACTAATGGGAAATCGTATACTGGCTGTCGATTGGCGCCGAATTCGATGACCTTGGATGACCTTGAACGCCAAAATAGGGGGTTTTACGGATTTTTT
>Ga0056128_1010521_pt1 | contig 11525 bp, 10 predicted proteins | sample WorMetLIZISLAND2_FD_71113 | JGI IMG/M metagenome (GOLD analysis project Ga0056128, IMG submission 71113) | Marine gutless worms symbiont microbial communities from Max Planck institute for Marine Microbiology, Germany - Olavius geniculatus... ... | reverse complement strand
TGACTAACATTAATCGTTCTTAGTAACTTTCAGGAACAGTTTTAGTAACTATATCCAGTTATACACACAGCAGTGCTACAGTACAGTAACTGTTGAGTCCATAGTCTTCAGTACAAAAATGTGAAGCAAGATGCCTAGCTTCAATGTTTAACAATCAAATTTTACGGATTTTGACACAAAAGTGCAGCCCATGCAAAACTTCATGGCAAATCATGGCAAACGCTAAAATTCACGGCAAGCGCCAAAATTCACGGCTTCCGTGAATTCCGTGAATTCGTGATTTTCGTCTAGCCCTAGTAATGATTCATGGAACTTTCGTTACCTGGAACCTTCGTTCCCAGGAACTTTTGTCCCCTGGAACTTTTGTTCCCAGACACTGATAATTACTGAACCCTTTATTCTTACGTAGCGCTTATAGTTCATCGAAAAAGCTCCAATTTTGTGTCACTCAGACGTATATAGTTAAGAGTTTCAACAGGATATATGCCGCCTAATAACAAGGAAGCCCAGCTGTGGCTAGAGAAGATGCACTACAGCTTATTTCCTGTTGCAGTACTGACCTTTAAAGTCATCCAAGTGTGGTGATTTTTTTCATCTGAAAGGGCGAGATATGGCTAGTTTTCCGTTAAAAAATGCACATTTTCCTACCGCTGTCTATTTAACCGCAAATTTGAAAATGTTTTCCTTGCAGTGCATCCCCAAAATTTTGTACGCAGAGAGCATTGACACAGAACTAATTATCCGTGCAAAAACTTTTCCTCTATGACCCAACGCTTATTCACAATACATTCGTTACAGACAGACGGACGGACGGACAAGAGACAGACGGCAATGGTACCATCGACGCCTACAGCATAGCTGTAATTAAAAAAGCGCGTCAAAATGTGTACAGTATAGGCCTAATAATAAATGTTAGGGAATGAAAGTTCCATGCTAATTTTGATGTTGAGAACGAAAGTTCCAGGGAACGAAAATTCTACCTATGGAACTTTCGTTCCCGGGAACAAAAGTACTCGGGTATGAAAGTTCCAGTTACCCCATTTAAGCCTTTCAACTGAAATCTGAGCCGTGTATAACAAGGCTAGTAATGTTGCAGTTTAGCTTCCTAAATTCATAAGCTGTATACATCCAGTAGGAATATGGCTAGGTATAAGGGTTAGTTTTTTTTTGTTCTTTCGAATTGTTATACTTTTAAGATGATTCCTAAACTGATGGCACTTACATTTTATTTTTAGTCCTGGTCGCACTGAGTACTGACAGCATATTGTATTTAATGGCTTTGAATGTTGGCAAAGTCCGAGTCACACTGATATGAAAATATATTAAGCTAACGTCAGTCAGAATGTACTGACGGTTTATTTTGCACCTTCGTTGATAGAGTGCTTGCTTAACTGTTTTGCAGTTATTCTTTCTCACATGCAGCTAGGCGCCATCAGTCAATAGCTCGAGTGTTTCACGAAGCTGCACAACCATCACTTGTTTGGTCATCTTACGCACACTACTTTCAGTTTTTGCTTGTAACACAATATTGTGTAACAATGTCAGTGCTTACACAAACTTGTGTTCAGGCAGTTCTAATACGGGTTGGAGAACAGCACACTCAAACTTGGTGTAACTTGCACACTAGCCACTCAACCTGGACTGATAGTAAAATCTGGTGTCAGTTTGCCCCAGGCTATAGTAGATTTCATGGGGATTTGACAGATGCTGTGGAAATGTTGGATTGTTGAGGAAAATCTTGTCAGGAAAACTGTTGATCAAGAGTGACACCAAAACATTACAGTCCTCAAGACCTGAGAATTTTTGGTCTGAATTCTGATCTCCAGCCTGTCTCAAAAGTATATCTTTGCTTTTTTGTTGAACTTCTGCTATGGCAGAATGCTATATTAAATGCTTTGTTTATTTTTATGAGCCTAGTTTCACAGTTTTTGCATTTTTTGTTGTCTTTAGTGGGCTTACTGGTATTGTTTCAATGGCTGCCTGGTGATGAAGTGCTGTGTTGTGTATTTTGTGTTGTTTTAGCATGACAGCTGAGATGGCAAACAGGATCAAAGGCCTCGTCAGCAAGAACAAAAGACGATATCAGTCTGAAGGTTTTGACTTGGATCTGTCTTGTATCCTTGTGGCTTTCATGCTAGCAGTCATGGTCTTAGTCGGCCAGTCATGCGATATGTGATGTCTAGTATAGATTTCTCATTATGTCATTAGCATTATTTAGCTGTTGAACACTTGAAAAATTTACAGCATGCATATCGAGCCATAAAAAGATGCCACTGCAGAATGTACGTACGGTAATGTTGTTGAAAGCTCCAAATTTGCCAAGTCTGTTGTAAAAATAAATTTGGCACATTTTATGGCTCAGAGAGTCATAGTATAGTATTGTGTGTACTGTAGTACCCACAACCCAGTATATTCTTTGACTTGCTGAAGACATAATGCCAAATGTGATTGCAATGGGCTTTCCTGCCGAGAAGTTAGAAGGTGTCTATCGGAATCATATAGATGATGTCGTTAGGTATGTTTCTTTGTTTGTGTCGAAACTGACAGACTGGTACACATTAATACTGTGGAACTGTATAAAGACTAGTGATGTGGTCATGTTTACAAGTTTTGGTTTTGATTTATTTTGATTTGTTTGATTTTAGCTCAGAAGCAAATTTTGTCCTTAAGCATATTCAGCACTGGAAGCTTGTATCATTTTTCCCTTCTGTCTCACTCTCACTCTTACTCTAGTCTAGCAGTGTCTGTCATCTTTGTTCATTATCAGATAGAGTATTGGGGTGAATGCAGTGAATAGCTGCTTTCACTATCAAGTATGTGAAGTTGCAAGTGGTAATGTGACATTGCTTAGTCTTGTGGTAAATAATATGTGAACACAGCCAAGGTTTGTGTATATGGATTGATGTGATTTGTCATCATATGAGGTCTATGTCTTCCAAATGATTTTCTGGGATATGCTCTCGTATGTTTTTCGAAAACTACCATTTAAAGCTGCTACTGACTTTTCCCTGCTTGTGTATACTTTTTTTTGTAGCAGAATAAAATTGCTACTTTTGTTTGACCGTGTACTGTTAATTTTTGTTGAACTGTTGTTCTTGGAAGAACTTCGTTGTTGAATATTTGTTGTAGCTAATACTTTGCCCCGTAATAGTATGTTCAAAGTTTTGACTATGCGACAACAATTACAATTGCGCCCTGATTCTTTCTGAGACTTTGGCGCTTTATAAATCATTTACTTACTTACTTACTTACTTACAATATACCAGAAATTGTAATAAGGAAATGTTTACTGATCTGCATGTGCAGGTTTTTGGAGCAAATGCACAAAGGAAATTACAAGATTTACAATTTGTATGTATGATGGTGTTTTATGTTTCTGATAAGTGTAGAATGTTTGTTAGCAGCAGTAGATTATCACGTAAGTGGAGCATTACAGGTTACAGTGCCATCGTTAGGCTCAGTGGATGCTAACTGCATAATTTTGTATTGTTTAAGGCATGGAATGTTTCCTAAGTAAAGTGTACAATGTCAGTCTAAGTCAACTTTGTGGAGACAATTATTCTTACATTGAAAACAGTTCTTTTCAATCAAACAACAGATTGCAGTAATCTTATGTCGTACGCACACACTGAATTTCTGTTGAATCAGCCCTTTTGTTTACTGATACTTCATGTTTAGCTTGTTACTAAAAATGTAGATTTTTGAGAATGGGACAGTATGTACCACTTGTCTGGAAAACTTGGAATACGGGGAATTAATACGTAGATGTCAGGGAAATGTCAAGGATTTCAGTGAAAGTCAGGGAAATGTCAGGGAAAAAATGTTGTCATCAATAATTGCCCAAAACATTTTCTAAAAATGGCATAATTTTACATTTTCTTTTGAACATTTTTTGTTTGCTTTGATCACGTGACATTCTGCAGCTGTTACAGAATAGAGCGGCAGACACAATTCATTAAATGATAAATTTTGAAAGCACAGGGGCTTCCTGGACTGTTTTTAATTAACCTGAAGCAATGACTGTTGACCATAGTGTTAAACACTGTATCAATGAATCTTTGCTTACTCTACTGAAAAAGTCTGGGGAAAGTCAGAGAATTAAATTCATGTGGTCTGGAAATTATTTGTCACCCTCTTGAGTATTTTGATGCCAGTACTTTCACAATTTGCTATCATCCATACAAACATGAGTGTTAACTGTATATTATAGGTGTTCTGAGCGTTCGTACGACAAATCCAAGTTTCGCGGAAGTGTTCAGGATTTTCCATTCGATGACCATCATCCACCGTCGTTTGAGGTTATCGGCCGGTTTTGCTTAGATGTTGACAGTTGGCTGAAGCAGGATACAAACCATGTCGCTGTAGTACACTGCAAGGCTGGGAAGGTTTGTATGTTAAGTCATCTACAGGATGCGGCCAAAAAAAGTAGCTCCCTAAAGTTTTTTTTGCTGTTCTCTCAGGAACCGTTTGGGATTTTAATTTGAAATTTTACAGATACTGAAATGTTTTACATTTAACTGCCAAGTGAAGCATGATTCTGATGACAAATGATTAATAAACAGTAATTTATTTTGTTTATAAATTATTACTAAATTATTGTTCTTTTAAAGCAATCGTTGGCTACCCACCGGATTCATCTTCCAGCAGGATGACACGCCAGCAGACACAGCACATAGCGCACAGAACTGGCTGCTGGCCAACTGTCCAGATTTCATCACAAAGGATTAGTGGCCTCCAAATTCGCCAAATATAAACCCAGTGGACTATTTCATGTGAGGGCAATGTTGGAGGCTTGCCGCAAGCTTAAAACAAAGCCGAAAACAATTGCTGAACTTAAGGAAGAGCTTCAGGTTATCTGGAGCAACCTGCCACATGGACCGATCGGCAAGGCTGTGAAAGACTTCTCAAATTAAACGACTGAAGGCTTGTGTTGGAGCTTGGAACTGGCGATGGACACTTCAAACATTCACAGTGACAATGGAATTTGGGCATCCAATCATTAGTTAAATGTGTTGTTTCAATGATGTTATTGAATTGATGTTGTAGCTTGGACATTTTTAATGCTGAAAAATTGGTAGGCAGTCATGTTAAAAAATCTACAACTGTATCGTTTTTCAACAGAATCTCATTTCCCTTGGCAGTTAGACGTAAAATGGTTCAATAAATGAATCTGTAAAATTTCAGATCAAAATGCCAAACGGTTACTGAGAAAACAGGGAAAAACTTTACGGGTCTACTTTTTCTGTCGCACCTTGTAGTGATGGTCTTTCTAGACCACACAGATAAATAGAAGGACACAACTGACTGACATAGTTACCAGTCACTTGTCATCTCCACTTAGGGCTAGTACTGCATATTAATTGCCATTATTCTTCTTTATTATGCCAAATAAGGCAACAAAGCAATCTATCTAATAATGACCTTTATGTTTACTGCTAATATACCTACTATATCTTTGTTTGAATGCAAGCAAACTTCCTGCTAAGTGACATTGTTATGCTGTCAGGGTGGCTGATGTGTCTTTTTGTCATAGATGTTGCTAGTTAGCTTGTCTTTTATTTCCAGTTGTTTTTTTTCATTTCTGCCCAAGATAGATTGTTCAACTACACATTGTGATTCCACGTATAGAGTGAATTAGATACGGTAAGATGTGTAAATAGTTGTTCTTAATCTTGAACTATTTAGTTGCAGCATATGCCTTACTTTGTTATCGACTTACCACAGTGTCATGCATACAGCCCTTGGTGTAACTTGGAAAAAATTGGCCGCTTGAATTGAAGCTGAAACTAGCAGTTGGTGGATGTAGTAATTGTATGAAGCGTTTGATACGTGTCCTGTCGTAGGGTCGGACCGGCGTGATGATTTGCTCGTACCTGCTTCACAGTGGCCAGTGTCCTGATGCACAGGCTGCGCTACAACTGTACAGCGCTGCTCGCACGATGGATGAAAAGGTAAGTAACTGACTGTATTTGGTGTGTGCTGTATGTTTTGTTGCTTAGTTAAATTGTTCTATTAATTGAGAATGAGGAGTGCATGCAATAGCAGGTTCTGTCTAACAGTAACTCCTGTTACCAGGACTGATGCATACTGGCCTAGTTGGTTAAAGGAGGCGCTGGCTGTTAATAGAGCTGCCCATCCGGCTGACTTGCGTTGTATGCTATCTCAGTGGGTCTGACTTTCATCAGCTTAAAGTGGACCTAGTAGACTATGTGAAACTTTCTTTAGTGTTTGCAATGTGCATTCTAGACTGTCTGGGTTTGCCGATAACTTTGACTTGATTTCAGCCCATAATTTTCAGCAATTTCATACTGCAGTAAATTTGTACGAAGACGATGTATAACTAACAACTTGGCATGCTTTATGTATGTATTCACACTATCTTGTAAAATCCTCATTACAGCTTTATTAGTGTAATAGGTCAGTGAAAGTGAATTGATTTGTGCAGGGTGTGACAATACCCAGCCAGCGTCGCTATGTGTCGTATTACAGCGATTCCTTACATAGCCTACATGTATACCACCCTGTCAAGCTGATGCTGCATGCATTGAGACTTGAACCACCACCTTCATGTATTAATGGAGGTTGGCTGTTGATTTGTTTCAGCTGTTCTTAACCTGTGCTTTCCATAGACTTGTGACATTAATTTGTGGTAAATTCTGTCTTATAGGTTGTCTTTGTTAATGTAATATATTTGCTGCTGTAAAGTTATATGGAGACGTTTTGGGCTGCCTGTGGGCTCTGGGGCTCAAGGAAACGGTAAAAAGTTAAAACTCAAGCTGCGGAATCTGCAGTCTGAAGATTGAAAGAAAACAGTCATGACATGATGACATAACATGTTACAAAACTTTTAGATTTGCAAGAAATGTGTTTCTAAACTTTCTATTTTTGCTGTAAGCAGTTTGAGTCATTGATTAAAAACTATTTGCACTTATAAGAATTCAGCGTAGTGGATCTTCTGCATAGTGCAGTTCTTGTGCCCTAGGCATAACATTACTCGAAGACTGGCAGAAACTGCCTGAAAGCAGAGTCAGTGAAAATCTCTCTCAGCACATAATGAAGACATCATTGACTTACATTGAGTGAAAGAGAACTGTGTCAATGTGTATGCAGTGCCAGTGTATGTAGTCCGCTGGTCAACAGAGTCTTGCAACGGGCCGGCTGACCGACGTAAGCGACGACAGCACTGCCATGTGTCGGAAGTCACTGACTATCCTCGGATAAAGAAATCGGACGACCATCGTGCATCGTCACTGTTGCTGACTCTGAAACGACCGCTGCTTGTTACTGGCGATGTCATTGTTGAATTTTTTAACAAACCAAAAATGATGAAGAAGGTACTGAAGGGTTTTTATGATGCATTGTTAAGTAGAGTGATAAATGTTGCTGTAGCATGGTCCGTCAGTTTGTCTGTCTCACTTATGGACCCTGCTAAATTCGTTGGACAGAATCATCGTCATTTGACAGGGACACCACAGGAAGGAAAGGTTTTGGGTTGGAACCTGCAGTCAAAATTTGCGTTACAATTTGTGGCCTAACTAGCTGTGATAGTTGTTAACTGAATGCAGTTGAACTGGCAAAGTGTTATTACATATCTGGCTGTTTTATATATTATTTTTTTCATATTATTCTTTACAAGTAACTCGATTAGGTAAGAAGTAGTGTCCTTTTCCCTGTCATAATACCATTTGTGTTGTTAGTTGAGCTTAATTGAGGAAACTGGAATTTATGCATATTCCACATTGTTTTTATACTCGAGTATGTTCGAATTTTGAGCACTTTTATGAGATGTCATAATTAAGGGAAGCCTGTATATTTGTTAGAAATTACAGAGCCTGAAATCAAGACTGCTTGAATTACTGTTAAAGTGGTAGGTATAAGAAATACATGTATCGGATTTTGGGCCACTTGTGTATGAAAGATGCTGCATCGTGATCTCTAAGTGCTTGATTCGAGAGACCTACGGCAAATGCAATAGGCTGATAGCCCAATATAGCTGTTAAAATGATCATGTCTTTGCATGGGGATTGGCGAATGTCATCAGCATTTTTGTGTATATTGCAGGAGAAATTATTTCACTTTTGGTTCAACACGTTCTTCATAACACAACAAGAAGAATGCCAGCTGGAAAACAGCAGCGTTGCCGATGGCGTGAATCGGTCGCATTCTGCCGATGATGTGACTGATACGGTGAACACAGTGGTCGATGCCCATCGACAGAGGCAGCAGCTGCAGTCACAGGTGATGGATGGCCTCAAGAGACTTGAGATGCAAGCTCACAGTGACGACAACGATTTGTTGTCACTGGAACGCAACGACGTTCATCGGTCGTCGTGGCGACATCGAGAGAAGATGCGACAGCGACATGCGCCACCGTCGCCCTGTGTCAACAAAGCCTTATGCTGTCAGACTGTGTACCGGACACTTAGCCTTGATAAGACCGAGCTTGACAAAGCCAATAAAGACAAGCAGCATAAGCTGTTTCCAGCTGACTTCAAGGTTCTGTGCTCTCACTTTCTCTTACGTTCGTTTTTGTTGCTTTGCTACTAGTTTGCATTACTGATTCATACATTTAATAGATTGCTGTATAGATGTGCTGTGATGAGTTGAATGGTTTTAGATAGTCCTATAAGATCCTTGTTGTGTCTGCACTCGTGACTCATTGCGGTGTCTGATAGTAAAAGCCAAAGAGCCATTAAGGGATGTGTACTTGTACTACGTAAATGTGGCAACTGATATAGCTTGTATGTTTAACTTAGATCTTATTTTAAGGTATTGAATGTTGTGGTTTATATTTTTACTTTTGTGAAAACTGGCATACATAGGGATGCATGAGTTTTGTTTATTTGTTGTGATGATGGCATTAATGTACATTCTGATCAAGCAGCTTTTTGCTGTTAATATGTTATCGCATACTGTATTTACACAGTGTCTCAAAAAACAGTCGAAATTGTTTTTGGCATAACTTTGTCAAATTTCCACCAACTTTGATAATTTTTGGCATAAAGATGGCGAAGACGATATTATTATGTATGGTGCATTCATTTACCACCTCACCTAATTTATGTCAACGCACTACCGTGTGAAACACAGATTCTCCAAATTGTTACATAAGGTGGCGATTATTTGCATCATATGGCTCACCTTTGCATCATCAATTTGACATAGGGTGCAGTGTGGTTTAATAATTCTGAGGTATTAAATATTTTATGCTGAAAACAGCAGGCAACAAAATAGCTGGCTGATGAGCTTAAAACACGTCTAATCGATGAGTGAATGCATTTGATCAGTCGATCTTTGATTCTGCTATCAGCCATTGGCGTTGCATCTAAGCCATTGCATTTTTGTATGCGGAGCGCACTTTGGCATAAATTCTAATTTGCAAGCGAGTTGTTATACAAACTTATAATTCTGTTAAATAATGCACATTTTAGTGTATTTTGTGCCTAATTTTACTCGTTACAGCATTTACTTGAGACAAAAACTCAGCATTATACAACAATTTGGATGTTTCACATGGTAGTGCAGTGACATAAATTAGGTGAGGTGGAAAATGAATGCATCTTACTTTATTTCATCGTCTCAGCCATCAACATGCCAAAAATTATTAAAGTTAGTAAAAATTTGACAAAGTTATGACAAAAACAATTTTGACTGTTTTTTCTGATGGGTGGGACATTAAACCCTACTCACTCACTCACTGTTTTTTCTGAGACACTGTGTACTATTTACCTATCATGGTATGTAACTATTGTGTGGTCATCCTGATATGCCACAAACTGGTCTTCCGTCTGTCCCTCCCAGGCTCCCAACTCGAAAACTAAAAGGCATAGAAAAAAACAAAATTGAGTGTTTCCCAGATGTTTGTGCTATTTTCCAGTTCAGTTGGTCAAAAGTCAGGATTAATGTTGGTCTGAAGTTGCCAAACAGTACGTTGCTACTAGACCAACATATTTTCAATCAATCAGTATAACGAAACATATTCGTTAGGATTAGATCGATACCAAAAAAGCTCCCCAATACCCAATACTAGTGGGTCCTGCCAATACTAGCCCTAATTTTTGTATAGCATTGTATGTCGCAAATGAATGAGGCACATTCTGGTGTGTGAAGGTGAAGTTATACTTAACATTGACCGACGACCTGTCTCCGTCACAGAACAACTCATCAGCAGAGTACCCCATCACATTGGGTGGCAGTGCCAACATGCTGACACCTGGCTCCAACGTAGGTGTCAGTGCTGCTGCATCACAACTGAGTGACTTTGACGATGACACGAGCGACCCTGAGGAAGACCTGTCTGAAACTGACGACGACGATGAGCTGTGGTCTAGCGTCTCAGCTGTACTTGAGCACACGCGAGTTTAATGACAACATCCATCCACCGATGTTTACAGTGTATCCATTCATGCATTTAAACATTATTCGGATGAACACTGTATCTGTTCATTTAGCATCTCTAGGCATTCCAGAAAATTGTATTTATAGCCTAACCATTAACCAACTCCTAATCACATTTCCGTCGACTTTGGCTTGCTAACGAAACAATAGTAATATTAACAACAAATGACATATTACACTGTTCAAAAAGTTGGTGTTTTGGGAAAGCAGGTACTGCCTGGGAGCACTTATTGGCATTGCCATATTATGGCTGTGATTCCTGTTGTTGAGATTATGGATGGTGTAACTCAGCTTTTTCGCTGACTGCCCTTCATTGCTTTCCCATGTTTCACACCGTATTGCAAATTGTTACCACTTTGTCTTTTGTTACAACTTTAATTTATGTCAACCGGTTCATAATTTTTGGCTGACAATGAAAACTGCTTTTCTTAACCTTAGAAGCCGGGTAGTTCAAAATATAAACATTGTCAAATTTTTTAATAGTATGTAACCAGTAACAATTTTGATATAAATTCAGATAACTTCATGTTTATTTGATATAATGCTAGACAATCTGACTACTGCGTTAGGCCACTGTGCCAAATGTCACCAGTCACTGTGTTCAGTATTTTTATACGCAACGTGGGCAGGCTGTGTTCAGTCTGCATGTAGGTAGGTAATGACAGTTGCTGATCGGTGTGTGTCTGTGCGTTGCATAATAAGCAGCACTAATTCTTGCGTTCGTTTATCACGTGTTGTTGACAGCCGTGATGTGATGTGATTGACAGTCGTCTTTTTGTCGGCTTTGTTTGTGAGCAGTATTGATTGTTTTGTACAATATTCCGTTGTTTTTGTTGTTCCAAACACTCATTCTCTTAGTCGTGGTTCACTGCTGTAGATCAGGGTTTCCATGGGTCTCAGTCCTGAAAAATGGAAAAAGTCACGCCTGGAAGAGTTGCAAAATTGTCATTGGTCTAGAACAGTGCTGTCCAACCTTTTTGACACTGCAGGCCACTTAGTCAATTTTTCACCAGCTGGCGGGCCGCAATCAGTCTTCGAGACGGTAAAGTGGCGAAATCAATCGAAGTACGCAAAAATTAACCGCACAATACATAATACATGGGAACATGTTACACAAAAAATGCTAA
>Ga0056128_1010518_pt1 | contig 11527 bp, 6 predicted proteins | sample WorMetLIZISLAND2_FD_71113 | JGI IMG/M metagenome (GOLD analysis project Ga0056128, IMG submission 71113) | Marine gutless worms symbiont microbial communities from Max Planck institute for Marine Microbiology, Germany - Olavius geniculatus... ... | reverse complement strand
ATTGGCCGATTTCAATAATTTTTGGCATGCGACATTAAGAAAAAACTTGACGCAAAGATCTGTAGTTTTGGCCACCTCACCTTAACGTTGTCGCTACACTACCGTGTGAAATGCAGAAGTCGCTGTTTGGCCACTGACAACAATGAATTCCTATTGGGTAGCGTATGCGTCGGCTCAGAAATCATAAAGTGAATAACGACAAACGCAATTATTATCACTTAAAAAATCACACATGTCACATCACATCATCTTCATTTCAGCATGTGCTCAAAATGTCTTTCTGCAGCACAAACGCAAGTGGCGGACGTTGACACCATTTGCCAACAGCACGTTCAGTAACTGCATGACTCAAGCAGCCCACTCGCTGTTGATGTATCATTTCAGTTTGTCAACTTAAGAATTTAAAAAAAAGACGACGCAAGAGATTTTCAATGATTTTGTGGTCTCAGTAATTTTCTGAGCTGACGCATGCACTGCCCAGTATGAATTGTTGTCAATGGTCAAAATAGGACTTCTGCATTTCACAAAGTAGTGTAGCGACAACCTTAGGGCGAGGTGGCCAAAACTGCAAATGTTTACGTCAAGTTTCTTTTTAATGTCGCATACAAAAAAATTATTAAAATCAGCCAATGTTTCACGGAGCTATTCAAAAAGTAAAAGTGGCACGTTTTTATGGACCGCGGTGTTGTGGGTAATAGTGTTTTTGCATAATTCAACTGCCAGCGGCAATAACAAAGAATATGTAACTGCTGTATTCAAATACTAACTTTAGTCATGTAAAGAATTTCTTTCGGAACATTTTGCTGAAAACCACATGACTCTATGACGTACTGTTGCAAAATTATGGTGTCATTAACTTTGTGCTGTTTTTTTGGACCACCCTGTATATATATTTGTTGACAAATAAAACACAGCAACGTGGTGTACAACACACAGAGATGCTGAAGTCACTATAACTCACAATGGCAATCACAAAGACATGAATCAGTTACTTCACACTGCTATCTGGCACGCTTCACAGAAAAATCTTTTAGTTGAATCGGTTAAGCTTTATTACCAGAAAACTAAGACAACACTGAAAGTTTTAGAAGAATAATTTGCTCACTGCTAATTGTCAGGCCACTACATAAGAAGTAAATGTGTCTAAATACACTGATGTGACTTTTTCATGCTGTCAAGTGTCAACTCCTCTTAATACTGTAATCAGTTCATAGTACATACAATAAAATGTTGAATGTTGAATAAAACATGTGCCAGAAACAGTAGCAGTTATACACACTAGAAAGTGCAAATAACAATGCAAACAAGAAAATAAACTTCCTCAGAAAGTAGAAACCTGAGATTTTGGAGATTGCAGTTACTGAGTGCAAAATGTCAATGTCAGCATGTTCGGCAAGTGAATTCAAGAAAATATACAGCCACTGATACATCAGTAAGCACATCTGTGATATATAAACCAACAGGGAGTGAATCGGGAAATGTAGATGATCACGCAGCAAAAACCAAACCTATCTGTAGCATTAATACATGTACCCATGTTATGTGCAAGATGCAACACTGGAAAATAAACTGGATCTAAAGATTTGATAGCAAAACATAATGTCAAACAGCAACTGCGTAATAACACTGCAACCAGTAGATATAACGCGAGCAGCAACTATTTCATAGCATAGCAGGTATCTTCCCACACATTCACAGCATAGCCTATTGTATACAAGCAGGATAATCATGACACGCACAAATTACAGCATAACGCTACCAATACATATGCATAGCTGCCTCAAAGAAACTACCACAAATAGTTTCACTTTGCAGGAAGATGTGGAATAAACAATAGAAGAAGCGAGCTGTAATATCTGTCATTTGTCAACATACAAGATTAACTTCAGTCATCAACTGCATGTAGTCAGCCACCCTGTAGAATAATGTTTTGTACAATTCAGCACTTGAATGGGTGTCTCACAATAACTGATTAAATTACAGAATCAGTCATACACAAACAGTAAACTTCAAGCCAAGGGTCACTCGGCATGGTCTAAAACCTACTGTCAGCCACATCAGTGCAAAAACACTAGCTTTTATCATCTTAGAAATTAGTAGCATTACGTTATCCTGAATCAAGAATGAGCAGCTTTGTAATGCGTCTAATAAGTAAGCAAATATACTTATCACTTACTACACACAAACCTTAACAACACAGTCACTCAACAACAACTTCTGACGACAAGCTTGTGTATATGGCATATCATCAAATCAACATATCTAATTATTGCACAGAACTACTAGGAACGTTGTTGTCTGTATTTGCCACATAATGTCTCAGAAACATAATACAATAATCTCCATGTCTACTACATTATAATCAACCAGGCTCTGGCACTGTAGGTTAAAAGAACAACTTGACTGCTAACAAATGTCACTACAGAGTGGTCAAAAAATAGCACAAAGTTGATGGCACCATAATTATGCAACCATACGTCATAGTCATGCAGTTTTCACCAAAATGTTTAAAAAAATTGCTTACATGGAAAAGACTAGTGTTTAAATAAAGCAATTAAATATTCTATGTTTTGCTGTTGGCAAGTGAGCTCTTTGAAAACGACATTAACGGCTACATCTTTAAGGCAAGTTCGTGACAGAAACAAGAAGGTTCACATAAAGCCCATTGTCCAGAGTCAGCAGAAATGGTGCTCGATGTGTCCACTACAATAATGAACAACAGACGATAGTCAATTTTGCATACATTAAAAGACTGAGGATGTTGATCATCTCAAGCAACTTTTGAACAGTTGCCTCCCAGCATGATCAGTCACTTGAGAACTAATCGATGGTGCTATTCAACAGTGGTCGAAATGACTATAAACATCAGTTGATCATTTGTGTGATGGACACATTGAGCACTGTTTCTCTTTATTAATCTGCAACAACAGGATTAGTGAAAACCTCATTTCTCTCATAAACTTGCGATAACAAATAAAGATGTAGAGGTTAATATTTATTTGAATATTCACTTGCTAGCTGCAAAAGAAAAAGATTCAATTGCTGTATTCAGACACTGACCTCTGTCACGTGAGCAATTTCTTTCCATACATTTTGCTGACAACCGCACGACTCTGTCACGTATGGTTGCAAAACTATGGTGCTGTAAACTTTGTGCCATTTTTTTGGACCACCATTCTGTACATCTGCAACGAATTCCTCCAAATAAAAACTTTGGACGATCACCAGATAGCACACATGAACAGGAAAAATGAATGTAAAAACTATCTTGCTAAGTCTTGCACAAAGCTTAGTGTCAGTGGTAGCTACCGTGGCATGCTGATGCATACAAAACTTAAACAACACATGTGACTTTAACCTTTGACCTATGACCTTGACATATGGTACACTTCAAGACAGTGGCAAGGTACAAGTTTATGCTAAATGACATTAAGCTATGTACGGCAGTTCATGAGTTATCAACAGTGCACTAAATTTAAACAACAATAGACTTTAATCACAAATATATCTGGAACAAAAGAAGCAACTGACAAGCGGGAAACAGCTTATTAACCATGATTTTTTCACGCTTGATGGAAACAATTTGGTAAACTTTGGTCCACTAACAAAAATATGACTGACCTTAAAATTCAATGGGATTCCTGCAGCTGTCAAGATACATGTTCTTGCAAAATTTTACCAAGCTAAGTGCAGCGGTTCACGAGTGGTCACGGTAACAGTGAAAAAAAAGCAAAAAAAACTTCACCACTATGCTGAAAACAATACTGTTGTCGCTACTGTGGACAGTAACAACTGCCTGTGCGTAGTTCACTCCAGTCTATATATGATATATACACATTTCGAAATAGTCATGCGTCCGAGTCAGTCCGCACACCAACACACAGCTCAGTGTGCACTGGAATAGAACAAAAAAGCCCAAACCGGTAACTCTGCCAAAACTGCGATGGACACGGACAAAAACAACAAGCATGCAGCACAGAAAAGCTTGGCAAATACAAATGCAGTCACTACACGTAGCACAAAATCCAGGAATACAATCGTTGCTGTGGCAACATGACTAGTCTCAACACAGAATGCCAGCACTTGAATGGCTGTTTTTGTTCTTATCCTAATGCAATTTTTTTTCAAAAATACTACAACTTAATTCACTACAAAATTTTCCTATTCTCTAATTGCGGTCTATATGGTACTTCTTACGTATTTACAGCCAGCTGAGCCAAAACACTTTTATCACTGTACATAGTAAAATGCTACGGGAAAAAATCACAAAAGTAGTATGCAAATTATTTTTGTGAAATAGTGACCAATGGATAATAGAGAGACGTCACAATTCACATTAGCAATCTTTTCAAGCAGCCACGCACCAACCAAATATCGGCAGCATTTCTTTCCGAATGTGATATACATAAAGGCAGACACTGTGTATAAAAAGTTGTATAAATATGTCTAAAATCTAGTTCAATTCACGACACAAATACTTGGTTTTGTACAACTGAAGTAAGCGCAATAACGCTGCCACAACAGTAGCTTTCAAAAAAATGCCATTTCCACCTCATAAACACAACTTACATCAAACAACTAGTTGTATGAACAGTACAAAACCCCATCATGGATCCATGGCAAACATTCATCAGGTGTCACTGCTAACACACAGCATATATATGGCTAGCAGTCAGCAAAGTGGCTGCAACTTGTAAGCAACAAGGCGATAGTGTTTCACAAGACTGTTGCACAGCAGAAATGGAAAGATAATGAGAAGAAAGGCCAACCTCACTGCATGATAAGAATACAATGCATATAATATTGTATTTGATTTATCACAAAAGAAGTATGCAGTACAGTAGTATAATTTGAGGACTGCTGTTTCTAAAAATAAAAAATCGCGGGACAGTGGTAGCAGTTCCCATATGACTGGACTACTGTTTCCATACAGCACAACTGGAAGTAACATTTAAAAAATGCTACAGTGCATGTGCTATTACTAGTGCTGTCGAGATAACGCATTATTTTAACGTGTTAAAAAAACTAGTCGTGATTTTAAGAAATTAACACCGTTAAAAATTAACACACATACCTAATTTTTATGATGCAAAGAGTTGAAATATTTAATTAAACTGTGGTCATTTGACGATCAAATAATATTCAATGCTTTATTATGTTGCAGTTCCATCACTACTCTAATGATTTTCAGTTGACAAGCTAATAAATAAAGTTCGACAGTGGTCACAATTTGTAGATGAGATGCGTAGTCGTTTGCTGATGGCAACGTAAATAATAATACTGATGCATTATATAACACATTAATGCCTGATTAGTACTATTAATTGCATGCATTGATGCAATTTAAAAAATTAATCACTTGACAGTACTAGATACTACTATACATCTATTTTCAGACTGATCCTTGTAGGATGCAATCAGTTGTTCTATGCAGAAATGACCGTCCCATACTCAGTCTCCGGGACGGTGTCTTTGGTAGCTGAACGAGGCGGCTTCGCTGGCGGTGTCTGCAGCGTGGCATAAGTTACACTTCGTCCTTCGGCGCCATCATCCTGCCAACAGTGTGGAAACAATCACACGGCATTAACCATCAATCATAGCAGAGTTTCACATAATACAAACAAAAATTCTTCAGAAATAATTGCAACAAAAATAAACTGCAACAAACTTAAATTCATCCACTGACATTTTGTGGTAACTATGAAACTACAAGCTTATTTCAAGAAGCTTACAATGTCATAAACAACTATTTATAAATGTGTAACTATGCATAAAAATAAATACTCTACTCTTTGTTTGTCAACTAGATCAAATTTTTTCATTACTCTTAGCTTAGCTCAGACTGGATATCACCACAGAGAACTTGGGTGAACTGTTGAAGCAAGAGCATTCATTTTTTAAGCCACATTTCGTTTCTGTTATGCAACTTGAACGAGCAACAACAAAGCAGTCAACAGCTTCAGTTCTTAACATCTTTCTCATGCTACAGATCACATCCTAACAGCAAATCAGTGAAAATAAGACAGTCTTATTCATTAGCACTGGATGCCTTCAAGCCCGAATCAATCAATTACCCGAGAACCTGGGCTGGCTGATCAAGCAGAGAACAGAATAAGTCAAATTTACCAGCAGCAAGTGGTTAATTCTAAAAGAGAACATGCACCACTTAATACTCATAAACATTTAAAACATGTTATGCTAAAGTTAAAATGAGAAGTTAATGACTATCACAAGCAGAAAAGATTCAGTTAGCTGCAAAATGAGTGTACAGTCAGTTATTAGCCATTCAACGAAATATCAATTACTGCAATGGTTTAGAGCAAAGCTCTGAAACAGGCTACCATTTTAAACAACTGCTAATGAGTTTCCTGTTCAAACATGAAACATCAGCACACAGTGATTAACTTGTCATATACTGCCTCTCCATTTGTTCTTACTCACTCATGTACTACTGCTGCTTCTGATTTTGTCTAACAGCTCAATTTTGACAGCTGATCAAAGTTATCCCTAATAATAAACGTATGATAATTGCTGCAGCAGCACGTTTTACAGAACAGGTGCCATTCTTGTCAGCCGATCAACCACATCATAGCATTGCACGGTAAAAAATATCCATTATCAGGTTAACAATATTAGAAACTTTAACTCAGTGTGGTTCATATGATATACAAAAGATCAAAAATGTTAACAAAAGCAGGTCAAACAGTTCAATTGGAAAAAAGCAGCATGCATAACATGCAAAACAGCACAATGCTATTATTGACCAGAAACATTCAGCCGCATGCAAGAACATCATGACGAAGATGCTAAAAAGCAAAACAATTAGTTGCCGACTTAATGACTGCAACAACAGCTGCCAAGTATCAAAGTCATACTTGATGAAATACATACACTGGGAGGCTCTTGGTTGCTAGCAACTGGTTTAGTTGGGGGCGGAGGCCTTATCAGCAATGTCTCGGGATCACCCGACTTTGGAGTGGAATTACCGTCAGCTCTGTTAGCAGTTGACGAAGACTGCTTGGTCGACACAGCAAGCAATGGATAGCTCCCCGAACGACTAGCATAGAAATTACGCATAACATAATCGATATGATAGTAAAAGTAAGCACAGACGCCAGCTAAAAATGTAACATCATCGGAAACTTACCATTACATGAACAAACAAAAATCAATGCAACAAATTTTAGCAAAAAATAATAATAGAACTAAATAAACTAAATATTACCAACAAAAAGAGAAAACATGCAATCAATCAGCATTGGATTAAATTATTTGTCTTAGTATTACTTATAATCTAAACAGTTAGAACTTGGCATACTGGGCTAAACAGCTAGCATGAAAGTGGTAGGCCATAAGACAGAAAGCACCCTCTCCCCAGATAAAAGTTGTCTAAAAACGTCAAGGGAGATAATATTTAACTCCACAAGTGTAAGTATCCACTACGAAAGTATCTTCGCTGTGTCTTAAAAAATGTCCCACTTTGTGATTGTCTGTATCTTTGCTAAATATTGACCAATTTTCAAAATTCTTTCACTGGCACACTCTGTGGACAGCTAGCAGTAATGTGGTTACTAAACATCCCACCATACCTAAACTGTGTAGCTACACTACCATGTGAAACTAAAATTGTCAAGAATCACAAAAATCACACTAATACTTATGCACAAATTATCTTCTGGAACAATTTTGTACTTATTTTCATATTAAAAGTAAATGATGTTTAGTTTTTGATGCACTGGAATGTAGCATGCCATTTATCAATGAAGACAAAGCTTTGACTAAGAACTTATACAAGTTACGAAAATACAGTTTGCGGAGAATTCTGGTAGAATTTTCGAAAATAAACAGCAAAAAAGACACACGTTACTAAAAAGTTTTCGAAAACAGAAAGCACCAGCCAAAGGCATGAAAGCAGCAGACTATAGCATGCAGGTACTGAAAAGAATGTGACCCACTGTGGATGAACTGGTAGGCATCTAAACCAAGGCCAGAAACAAATACTCTGTTACACTGTTCCAACATGCCAGATATCCAAAAGACAAATTCAACAAAGTGTAGCATCATACAGATAACTCATCGTTATTTTCGTCTGAAGTGTCTTTTATCTTCCAACACGCTTTTTGCCTATTATTGTTGTTTTTGTTGCATTTATATTTCACAAGGTAGTGTAGCAATGTAGATAAGGTGTGGTGGAATATTCAATAATCGCCTTAATGCAAATTGTCCAGAGAGTGTGGCAGTGAAAAAAGTTTGCAAATTGGTTAACATTTGGCAAAGATATGGACAATGACAAAGTGGGACGTTTTTTGAGACACAGCGTACAAACTCAGACCGTTAATTTGACCTGCATGGGAGCTCATCCCCTTAACAGCATTTTGAGCCAGTGAGAGATGAATCCAATTACGCTCGCACTAATCCTCAAGTGGGCCAGGTGGTTGGCTCATATTATTAGCAAGTGCCTTTAACTGACCAGGTCAGCATGAGAGCAATCATGGTAACACGGCCCAATGTTAAGCAGAAATCACCATACAAAAAGGCAAAGTGTTGATTTAGTTAAAAGAACTGCAGGTGAAAACTCTAAAATTTTTAAACTAAATCACTTAGTATCACTGCACACAGTTTGCTGGCTCCAAATAACACAGAATCACCACAACAAAAATAGCAAGAAGCCCAGCTGTCGCTAGAAAAGATGGGCTATAGACTATACAGTTCCTATTGCAGTACTGACCTTCAAGGTCATCCAAGGTTGATGATTTTCATCTCATCTAAAAGAGCATATGCGATTTTCTATTAGTGACCAATATTAACCTTGGTCGTATCTCTCACCGTTTCTGAGATACAGCCAGTTTCCATCAAAAAACGCATATTTTTCATACTCCCTCCATTCAACACCAAATTAGAAAACATTTCCCTTGCACGGCATCTCCCAAATTTTGCACCAAAAAGCCTCAACATGGCTAATTATTCGTGTAAAAAGCTTTCCCCTTGCACCTACGCATTAGCCACAATATATCTGTTACAAACAGACAGACAGACGAACAGACGGACACATCATTCCATGGACACTCTACAGCATGGCTGTAGCACGTAGCGCATCAATAACATACCTCGACCACAAACAAAAAACAGACAAAGCCACAATGCATTGACAATAATGAGACGTAACATTTTCTAAATGTGGCAGTTTTTGTTAATTAATAATCAAGCAATATTTTTTCAATTTCAGTAAGTGCAAATCGCAAAAAAACTGATTACACTGACAAAAATGGGGTCCAGTTATATCAAACAGAATTTGTTCTAAAAAGACGTATTATAGCCGACTTAAATAAATCACAACTCATTATCGAATTCAATGCACAAAAATATCCAGTGCCCTGCAGTATGACAAATATATAGAACAACATTAAAAAGTATACTAACAAAATTTTGCCTATGCATTACAGTTTACACAAAAATGTGCAAGGTTCTAACTAATAAAAATAGACCATAATACCAACTAAACTTAGATAAGCATCTATTCCATGCACAAGCCTTCTACAGAATGCCAGTAAAATGCCAGTAGGCCCAATACAGATTTTGGCCACAATTATACATTCACGAGTGATAGTACGAGTGTACTATGTAAAATGCTCAACTGTCAGTCTGTCCATGGGCAAAACTGCATTGCATCATGTCAGACAAACATCCAATCGAAGTCCCAGTTATACTACCACTTTAAGTAAAACACAGTCACTCTTCACTGCACTAATACAAGTGTGTCAAAACTGCAGCATTAATGCCAATAAAAAATGTTCACAACAGCATTTTGAAGGTCAACTATAAATCTGAGCAGATCTTGCACAAAAAAGCCAATAAACTGGCATGTTCCATAGAAGGCAATAACACAACAATAACTAGAACTAAATAACCAACAACGTTAAATGTCATAAAATATATCACCACATAACAAAAAAAAGCAAAAAGTGCACAAAACAAAATAAAAGATAGTGTAATACATACCCCTTGTTTTCACCCTCTACAAATCAGATGACAACAAATTACTTGTCAACAGATAATATGACAATGTAAATAGCTAGCATAAACAATAAACAAAAATAGTAATGTAATGCACGCAAAGTCAGTGCTTCCATATAACTGCAGCTGAATTTCCAATGTTTTTTCAAAGTCAGCTTAAAACTCAAGGAGAACCAGCTAACCAGCTCATCTGGTCTACCAAAAAAACCACAATACCAGCTTGTGTAGTATGTGTTGGTAAAGCATGCTTTGTGGCCAGTTTCCATTTTTCACCGGTTTTGATAACCTTAATTAATAATTACAAAAAATGCAGTTTTCATGTCACATTCAAAATTCAGAAGTCCTTCTAAATGATTTGCATAGTAGGCCTATGGGATTGGTTAGCACTTTATATGTCATGCATACTAAAAAATTTAAAATATGGCAAGAACAACATCAACAATTTCAACATTCAACAATTAATGAAAATTGAAGATAACAGAGACATCTCTGAATATGTTCATGTCAACTAATGGCTAGTACAGCTGTGTGAACATGGAACACGGACTGTTTGCCCGATCTTACAGCTATTCTGACTCATACTGATTTACTTACATATATTTCAGATAGTGTTCAAAGGTAGAGTGTGTGCTGCATTTTGAAATGTTCGGAAAAGCGTTCCTGGTAGATGAACCGGCACGTCCAAAAACACGTCTTCCGTAAGCTGATATTTGTGCTATCAGGCACGTCACTGCTAAATAACTACAAGCACCTCCAGTCCTCCACTGAGAATTCTGTACAAAAGTTGAAAAAAGAACTCACGAATCGGTGCTCTGTCGATACTCTTGTGTCGATAAACCAACAAAGCAATGATGATGACGATGGCCACAACCACAAGAACTACGACAACAACGACAGCTACCATTGATCCCGGCATCGATGCCGCAGCTGAAACCACACAATATATTGTCAGTCACACAAGACTACTCCGATTAATGCTAAAAAAAGAAGGATTCAGTTATGACTGGCAGAAACCTGTTTCTGTCATGCCAGTGGTTAAACATCTTGGATCAGTGCTGAGAAAAGCCAAAACATATATCACAAACTTTAAATGCTGTGTGGTAATGCTCATAAGCCATTCGATCACTATGAAAAAAATTAGTTCCGAGCAGCCTAGCATATTACCAAGATGATCCAAAAAAGTGGCCACCTCCATTCAGTTCTTCACACAGGAAAGCAAAGTGCTAAATGCAGGCCATGCCGGAGTTTGTTGTGATCTCACCACTGGCTGCCCGGTCAAATACACAATCCACAAATGTCCAAGCAATAAGTTGGATACCGTTTCCTTCAGTGCCTCAGAACAGTTGTAATGGTAAAGTGGTGAATATGGCTGGGTGAATATACATACCATGACCGGGATCATTGAAGTCGACAACACTGGACATGACAATGTACTTCTGTCCTCTGACTGTGTTCTCTGCCCTGCATATAAAGGTGTGGTTCGCCGACTTAGCCATAAGCTTTGCACCTCTAG
>Ga0056128_1010516_pt1 | contig 11527 bp, 2 predicted proteins | sample WorMetLIZISLAND2_FD_71113 | JGI IMG/M metagenome (GOLD analysis project Ga0056128, IMG submission 71113) | Marine gutless worms symbiont microbial communities from Max Planck institute for Marine Microbiology, Germany - Olavius geniculatus... ... | reverse complement strand
CAGATGGTCTACAAAAAACTATTTCTTTAGTCTTTAAGAGATTCATAATCATGTGGTTAACTTTAGCCCAGAAACGGAAGTGTTCAAACTCTACAGAAATGTCTATGTCCATATTTTCTGGTACAAGGAATGTAGTGTCATCGGCAAACTTAAACAATATATTTATTACTGACAAAGGTTTTAAATCACTAGCCATAACAATGTACAAAGTGGGGCCCAGACCTGAGCTTTAAATAAAATTTATTCAAAAGCACTATAGTTCTAAGTCCGTGTTACAAAAAACAGCTTTGCCTTGAGATGGACTCTGATATAATACTGAATAAGCCTGATTTAAATACGTGACAGTGTCGTGGTATGGTTTGTAGACCTTCTACGTCTTCCAAGCATATAAATTCTACCATCTTCCCAATAATGTATCTACCCGATCTACCTCTAGCAATTTTCCAGTGCTAACAGCAAGATCGCCGATCTACCGCTAGAATTAATGCTCCGGATATAGGTAGATTGCATCCTTTGCTGCCAGTTACATCTTAGACACACAGTTTTTACAAAACTTACATCATCAGCACACGACAGAAGATTATCGTTCATAGTATTCGCAAGTTGTAAGAATGCTTTCAATTTTCTTTTCTTTGATTCCACACGTGCCACACGTTTGGTGGTCAGCATGTTTATGCTTATTGTTTATTGTTTACCTTTTAACAACATAGAATATTGTTTTCTTTATTAATATTAGTGATGCTTCATGTTGTCGAAATAACTGGGTGGTTTCGATATCGATATATTGTATCGAATCATCGGTTCAAACTTCAAACTTTTTAATATATCGCAGAATTATTTGATGTATTTTGATTGACGTTAATCTCGATACTTTTAAACTTACTTTAGTTATAGAACTTGGCTTCGACTCTGCATGGGTACAATGCAATACCGAATTTGCACTTAGGCCCTACCAGTAAAAACTTACAAACTGTCAGTTTCTTCTTTCTTTTCCAATAATGCACATATCTTCTTGCGAGTAATGTCGTGCATGGTAATCGTAAATGCAAAGTTGCTGCCTTCAGCCATTACCTACGTGCGCCGAATTGCCGTATCGTATCTTAGCGATGATACTGCAGCGTTCGATGTAGCAGCGTGTATAAGACTGCAGCCACTCTGAGAACTTGTCGCTTTCTTACCGAGACCGGAAGTCGGATGCTGACTTTCAAATATAAGTGGTACGGTCAGCCCATCTAGCGACAGCTGGGTTTGTTGTTTATTACGCAGCAAACTGTGGCACGCACTCTCTCAGCGGTGACCAGGTTATTTTGTCTATTAAAAACGCGTCGACATATTGAAAGTACCGGTAGAAACAGTCGACACTGGCCTATACAGCAGACCAAGGCTGAAGATACAACAATCGCGCAAATAATATTTGACTATATCATTATAACTTGAGTTCTGATACATATTGTGGGCACTGGGCAATACACCGTGTCTCGAATACAGACTCTGCGATATTTTCTGCGAAACGTCAACGAAATTATTTTTTTAACTAGAAATACGTGCTGTGAAACGAGGTATCTGTCCAATTGCTACGCTATATAGCCTAGCAGCTGCGTATAAGAGGGGTAGGTGCAAATATGGCGTAATTATCTTTCACGGGGCCGAGTTGTCGCCAACTTTGTCCCAAAATTCATTGCCCGGGCAACAGGGGTCGGAAGACAAGAAATTTAAATGACGTCATCGGATAGTCCTGGCCCGAGTTGTGTCAGGAATATTTGTACCAAAAATTATCAAAATCTGCATCGAATTAATGGTTGTTGCTAAAATCTTTAAAATCTGCACCCCATGCACCCACTTTTGACATTAATTATTTTCATTTTCCACTTATGAATTTTAATTTCGTCTAATTTTCATAATTCTCGTTGTCGCGAAACGTACTTGAGTATACGTATCCATTTTGATTTTTTTAAAATCGCGGTGATTTTGCCTATATATCCGGAAGTTGCCTATATATCCGGCAGCTGGATAAATAGCCAGGCCTGCTAAAACCGGTTATTTATCCGGCAACCGCATGAATAGCCGTTTAGCTATTCATCCGGCTGGCGGATATCCCGTGTCTTTTTAAATAACATAAAACGCTATGCTATAAGTAAAAGCCACATTTTATTCACAACTTCAATCTGCCATCATTATTTTGCGTACTAAATATACAATTCCAAACATTACGTCTGCACACTGGTATTATAAGACATATTTATTCATTGCTATTTTGAACAAAAAAAAATAAAAACTTCAAAAATACACATATGTAATACTGTTTAATTGGGTGTGATAGCGTTCAAAACTTAGGATACAAAAATTATGACCCAAACAAGTAAGCCTGCAGTTTAAAATGCAGTTAAAACTTGATGTGAATTTCGACGGACAACTGAATAAACAGTAGTAAAAATACTCTAAACAAAACAGATTTATGCAATACTGTATCTATTCGCACATACTGTAGGGTCAAGCACTGGTAAGAAATAATATAACAAAACCAGTTCACCGAGTTCAGCTTGTTTATGTAGTTTATATGCAAAAAAATTTATTATTATGAGTCTTTATCGAAAAGCGAACAGACGGATCAATGTTTGATGGCAGCCAACTGTTTGCCAATGAGCGCTCCAATATACCGGCCAATGAGACTGCCGAGTGTGCAGCCGACAGTGCCTCCAAGGAACGGAATAGGGACAAGCACTTGACCCACAATACCCATCGAACTGCCGCCGATCAGACCACCCACACTCTCACAGCCGTGCTTGCTGAGCATGCGGCGGAATTCATCGCGTGAAATACCGCCGGACTTGTACTTGCGATACGCTCGGACCACGTCCTTGGTGAATAATCCAGCCTCCAGTGCGAGGTTGATGGCGACATTGCACGCCAGAGCACCACACTTGACGTTACGCACAACGCCAGGCGCTGCTTTCGCACCAAACATTTTCCCGACACGCTGAGGAATACTGGCACCCAGACGACTGACCGTGTTCAGAGACCCCGTCACCAGGGACTCTACTCCGTCGCCAGCTGCTTCCAGGGCGGCCTTGGCGGCAGCGCTCCGGCGAACCAATGCCAAGCGGTCGGTGAATTTACGCACTTGACCGGAGTGGGCACTTCCGGTCTTGCACCAGCGCGCAAAGTGCTCGCAGTTGTTGGTGAACGGATTGTACTTAGCCTGACCCAGACGTCGACAAGCTCGCTCCATTACTTGGTCCACTGGCTTGGTGTCTTCTAAAGGATGGTCGATGCGATAAAAGTCCTCCTTGGTCGGGTTGACGCCGAGTGTTTCGAGGCGGACGCTGGCGAAGTGTCCGTCCAGTTTGACGACGTCGCCGCTGTTGTGGATCACCGTCAGTGACCTGCCGTCGTCTGGAACGTCCACGACGATCGCGTGGTGCCAGACGGCGTACCACTTGTGCCATGCGACGTGATCGCCGCGACGAACGTCACCCAAGTCTGTAATTCTAGTCCAGCCCGTCCCTTCTCCACTGGCTGCCTTGCCTGCCTCCCGTTTCCGGTCACGCCCGGACTTTCTATCCACGGGTGACACCTTCTTCAACTGGGCGCTGTCCTTCCTCCTGTTTTTGGTAGTCGGCCTCTGACCAGGACAATACAGACGTTTGCCACATGCCAAACAGCGCAATGACGTCATCCGTCCGTAATCGTCTGCCGATCGTTCAAACCGTTCTTTCACGTTGTTGTCGCAGTGACCGCACTCGACACCAAAAAACTCATCCAGCACTTTCTCGTCATCGCAGGCTAGGCACTTCACTCTTGACAAGTCGCCGGACGCAGGGTCGTAATACTTTTCGAAGCAGTCGACTTCGTGGTTGCCGCAGCCGCAGCTGAATGGTAGAACATCGATGCCGCGGTCGACGTCTCGGTCCTGCACGGCGAGTCCGCTGTCACTGCTGCTGCAAGTTGATCCGTCGTCGTCTTCCACGCTGTTCAGCACTTTCGCCATCCACCCGTCATCGACGTCGTCATTCCCCGGTCCACTTGCACTGGCAGCCCAGTCGTTGAGCGGCACGTCGCTGATGCAGGAGCATCCCTTACACCTCACGCGAAGCACTTGTCTGTCTGGGTCGACATCAACCACGATGAAGCGTTCCAGATCGTCGTTCAGACACTGGCGGCACGTGATGACGGTCACGCGTACATCTCTGCTGAGTTCCTCGTCAACAAGCAGGGGCGCCACTGTCTCAGCGTCCATCGAGTCATCGACGCCAAAGCTTTGCTGACACGCGTCACAGATGACGACGCTCAACTCGATGTCCACGCCGACAGTGGTTAGTCTGAACTGACCGCACGATGGACACGCCTGAGCGTTCCTCTCAGAGCTCGACGTCGATGAGGCTCTGCGCTGTGTTCGTGCGTCATCGGTTGACAGACGTCTCTGCCGTCTACTCGTCATCTCTCACGCGCCTGTCAATGCAGCCACACACACATATAATAAACCAAGATGTCAGCCCACTACCGACATCCTATGCGGTCATCCACTTATCCGCCTAACTATATACGCTGCGCTGTGCAACTCTAACCCTAACACTGATGTAGCGTCTTATGAATCCGCGATGTAAACAAATAAAACTTTTTCCAAGAGCAAGAAAAGACATTTGTTTCAAAACCAAGATCAAGAGTTTTTTAAAGACCACGATCAACACTTTTCATGCAACAGCGGATTTTTTTAACGTAACATGTTATGCAATGCGTAAAGCTCATGTAGTCAACCTATACCAACAACACTGAACCCTTATTATGTGATTATATGTATAAAAAAGACAAAGTACAGTGAATATTGAGTTGCGTTTCGCAATAAGATCATTCAACAGCTGATCTGATAACGTGCAGTTTGATGAAAACTCGTTGCACTAATGCCGAGGTTCATGACTTCAGGATATGCAAAGAAAAATAATTCTTAGATATGATATAAATAGTATCATACAAATACAATAGTACAAGCAGTAGGCCTACAAATAGTAAGCTACTCAATGCCAGTTGATGGCGAACAAGGAAACTACAATAGGCCAACCATAATTATTTGACTCCATTAGCTAACTACCGTGTAAATATTTAACAGTAGGCCTAATAGATGTAAGTCCAAAATGTCTTGACATTCTCAAGATTTTTTTCTGAAAATCAAATCACCAAGTCCAAGACTTTATTTTTTTGGTCTCGAGGCGCCTCGAGACCAAGACCGTGGTCTGGAGGACTAGGCCTACATCACTAGTATGAACAGTAGCTTAATACTGAAAGTTAGCACACCGGTTATACTCCTGCCTCAAAAAAGTTCACGCCAATTTCGTTTTTTTATTTCTAGTTAAAAGACTGAGTTATGCAAAAACTTATAGGCCTACTACAGTTTATCCTTTATAGCATTAGCCTAAACCTCTGTGTATGCGACAATTACTAACAATGGGCGAGTGCGAGAAGAGTAAAGGCGCACCCATGCACGACTGGCTAAAAGTGCTGCGCAATTATGCGGACAAAATAACCTGCACATGCGGAAACGCATTCTAGTAGATAGAATTGAGACATGACTCTGACACAACTGACTGTACGCTATTATCAGGATTTTATTAACCAAATTTAGCGAGCACTAGCTACAGAATCGGCCGTTTTGTTTTTTTTAGTCGTAATATGATTTAGACGTCTGTACTTACCGAATATTATTCTTCTGGGAATCTGCGTAGGGGTGGGAACGAGAATTTGTTTCTACGAAAAAACTCAATTTCACTTTAAATATCGTGCGGATCTAAGTTCTTCAAACACCGATAGCCTGTCTAGACCTTTTCTATAACTTGCTATAAACAGTGAAGCCCATAGGCCCTTAGAACAAACTGAACTTTTACCTAAGTAAAGCCGATGAGAGACAAAGCACTTTCACACGAGGCAAATTTCCGTCAACAGCGATTGCTAACGGCTACAGAAACCGTTTTTCTGACATTATTTTGATGTTATAAAAATACCATTGATGGAAACAAACTAAAATGTCAAGACCAAGACCAATACCGCTTATCCAACAGTGAGACTTCAAATGCGCATACGCATGCAGATAAGATGCACTGCATGACTGCTTAAGCTTGCATTCTTTCAACCTGATAATCTAAAATTTTTTATTTTTATTAGTTTACCTCCTTGCAATGCGTCGGGCAATCACTGCTGGAAGCAAAACCAAAACGTTAAGACCAAGAACAAAGCCGCAAGACCAAAACCAAGCCAGGGTCTGGTCTGAGATCCGTCTTGTCGTAAAACCGCGGTCTCAGACCTCAAGACTCAAGAGTAGGCCTACTTAAATATTGTACTTTAATACTGTACTTTTATCTGTTACTCATTTTGCATTATCACTATTTTATCCCTAAACGGCTTATTGTAATTGTTTCAATAAAGCAGTAATTATTATTATGCTAGAATAAACGCGATCGTCATTTCTTATTCAAACTGTTTGATGGGTCTGTACCAGCCATCTGCGCAGACTTAGGCTAACGCAACAATTTCTGCACGGCAAAAGCAGAAGCGGAATCAAATTTAAAGCAAAAAATGCTGTAAAACAAAGCTAGCTAGTAGTAGAGCTCTACCTGTAGATGTTTGAGCAGCTGAGACGTGTTGTCATGCTACACAGTAACCTAAGTGTCAGTCGGTTTGTCACACGGAGTGCAGCCGATCATCATCGTCCACAGCTAAAAAAAACTGCAGTATTATCACCGACAAGTGCGATTAGCACAGGATCTGCCCACCCATACATCTAAACACTGTGATTCGCATCATCATCCTGACTAGTGATTGCAATCCTGGGATCCGGGATTGAGAAATTTGTAATCCCGGGATCCCGGGATCCCGTTTCGGGATTAGGCTCACATATTGGTCGTCATTTTAATGTCCTTTACTGACTTATTTCATGCATATGATGTAGCATAGGCCCATACGGAAGGTATATCCGAACTGCAGGGAGTGATAATGACTGTCAGAATACGAATTACAGTGCAAGGCAAAGAGTGGAACTCTGGCGCACATAAATAATTTATTCACCAGACGGCAAAAATTCTTATTTATATCATTTAACACGCGAAAAAAGTACGATTTTAACTAATTTTGCAATTCCGTAATCCCGGGATTGGGACGCCGCCAATACAGGGATTCGGGATCCCGGGATTGCAATCGCTAATCCTGACTGCCAGCATAGACTGCAGTGATCTGTAACGCTCCTGCGTACATTCATTGCGCTGTTGCAAGATCCTATAACCATCGTCTGTATATTTGGCGGGGTTTTCCGCTTGCGTGGTCATAGGCTCCATGCCATATGACATTAGGCCTATAGGCCTACTGACCAAGAGAACACGCAGCTACACTGCGAGTCAAAAAAGAAAAGAATAGGCCTACCGTGGAGTTTTTTTTGTCACAACTTTGCCAAATTTGTTCGACTGTCACAGTTCGTTCGTTCACACGCAATTCCAAAAATGTGCAATGAACAATCACTAAACATTTTCACCCTTTTATGACAAGAAATCTGAGCTAATGCTCATAAGACGCGCGAGAGCCTATAGCAGTTCATGTTCGCAGGTAATCTTGGTTTGTCTCCATCCATTTCATCGTAATTTACTCCTTTGCAGCCAAAAATCGCGAAAAGATCACCAAAACCCCCTATTTTAAGGTTCAAGGTCAATCAAGGTCATCAATATTGACAATCCTAAAAAGCTTGTCGCTAGTGCTTGTTTAAGCAGGATGTATGTGCCTATCTGCAACCATTTTCACGTTAGGCAAGTCAGCAGCGGATAAATAATCACTTTTAAGAGGAGATCCCCTCTTTGACACTTATGTGTGCAGGCCTCTTTGAACCTAGAGGGTCCAGACTTAAATTGCTGAAATCTGCATTCAATGCTGAAAATTTCATACGCAGGTTTTCTTAGTTTATCTTCAGCCGTTTCGGCGCTATTCACTCTTAAAATGCTTGTTGCAGCCCAAAATCGCGAAAAAATTCACTAACCCCCCTATTTTTGGAGTTCAAGGTCATTCAATGTCATCGATGTTGACATTTCTAAGAAGCTCGTCGCTAGTGCGTGTTATGATAAGCAGCATGTCTGTGCCTATCTGCAACCATTTTCACGTTAGACGAGCCAATAATGGTAGAATAATGCCTTTTTAAAGGGAGGGTGTGCTCCTCTTTCTCTCCCTCGTTCCAGGGGATCCCTTTACTCAGTGGCATAAAATTTTGTCACAAAATACTAGACACTCTTAGCTATCATACGGCGAAAACCAAAAGTCTCTATCTCACCTGGGCTCCGATCGGTACCGGGTTGTGACATAGACACGAAGACAGAATTACCATAGCTAATACGCGCTATCTAGCTATGCTAGCTCTCGCGCGTAAAAACGTCACAACGTTACACTATACCCACTACTTGTGAAATGTAAATGCCAGAAAAACTAGCCCAAAAACTAGCGAAGTAACTAGTCAGTTATTCTTTGATGCACAAATTAAAACAGTTTCAAACAGTTCTGCTCAGATCACAATAATTGCCATCAACACATTTGATGTTCAGTATCTTTAGCTTTTGCCAGCACACAAGCCTATATACAATGTGCACAATAAAAAGACCCTATTACAAAAAAAATTTAATATCTTCAAAATAACGCCACTTGGCGAAGTTATAAGACAAAGTCGGTTGTCATTTTATGACTCACGGCATATTTAGCCCGGCCGCTGAATGGCTGCGCAGTTGCACCGCACGGTTGGCATCAAAAAGCTAAAGCGTGTCGTCATACGATGAGTGCCTATACTACTGCTGATGATGAAATTTTCCTACAGTTTCCGCAAAACAGGGGATTTTCTCAGAGTGAAATGGTTGATTTAACAAAAAAAACAAGATAATGGTGACAATGTAGTTATAGGCCCAAGTGTATAGATGGCGGCACACTACAACATGTATGTTGACTACTTTCAGTAGGCCCCATAGCCTACCTGGGTGCCTAATTGCTGAAGATGAAAGACGTGAGGCAGCCTGAAAAGGCAAAAAAGACGAAAATGAAGACATACCGGGGTAGGCCTACTGCATGGAACTTAGAAGAAGCAGGTAGAACGCAGTAAGTCTATGGAGCTTAGTTGTAGCTATAGAAAGCCAGATACTTTGGACATTATGAGCAAGGAAGTTACAGCTTGGCGCAATGCCTCATCGCCGGAATGGTAGAAAGCACTCGAGGTAGAAGTGTACGGTTAGGTGACTGGCTACTAGTCCGAAACGGCACTAGTTCAAATTTGGTCAGGTTCCGGTCAAATAGGCATATGCTGAATATGTCATGCCGCCATATAACCGATATCAATCACAGCCAAAGATGCAATATTAATTCCTATTCCTAATCAGCACTAAGCCCAAGTCTAACCATAGGCTTACCGGGTACCCTATTCTTAACCATCTTGCTGTCGCTGTACGATCGGACTAGTGCTCTTTAATTTCGACTAGTGAACTGTCCCCTACGGTTAGCTCGGAGGGCGTGGTGCGATGATGTCAAAGAATGGACAAATCTGTCAACAGAAGAGTTGCTGCAATTAACAAAAGATCACGCAGCTTGGATGGAGATGAGCATGGTCTGCTGTGCCGCCAACCAGCGACGACATAGGGAAGTGGCAGACTCGATCGGTAGGCCTATATAGGCCTATAAGATAAGTCGATTTTTATCGGTCTGCTTAGCTCAGATTAAGGCGCGAGGCGCGTTCACCTGTGTCAGGTGGCAGGTAATTAGACCCCTAAGCCGTTTAGCCGTGAATTTCACAGCCGGCTTAACATTTTCGCTGCTAAAGTCTCGGCTTAGCCGCGATTTTCGCGGCGACGGCAGCTTAGCATTTTTGCTACGTTCCTGCAGTTTTGTGCTGTTTTTACATTTTTGTTAGTTTTTACGTTTTTAACGTTTTTTTTCCCATTTTGTGAACGTTTTATATATTCTAAAGAAACGTTTACCGAAAATTCTGTCAAAAACTCCGAGAAGCACTTTTGAAAACATCACAGAAACGAAATTTATGAACCACATGCAGATTTTGGTTTTGTGGTAGTTTGCTTAGTTAGTCTAGTGATGTGATCACATGGTTGAATTAAAATTGAATAAAGTTCTTTTTCTTTCTCCTCTCTCTCTATCTCCCCAATTCCAGCTATACTGCGCCTACAGCATTAGGTATTAGGCAAAAAGTTGAACAAATTAAGGCTAAAGTTTTTATTCAACGTTTATCAGCTGTTTTCCTGCCACTTTTATAAAGACTTTTAACGTTTTTTTGTTATTTTTCTGGAACGTTTTTTACATCCATACAATGCATAACCGACATACAGTGTATCTTGCAACGCATTATGCAGTGTGTACGTATGTGTACATCGTAATTTGTAATAACGTACGACTGATTGTAGGGAAAGTTACGTTACGGGACGTTATTGCTAAGGCGCTTTGTGGTTCTCTTAGTGTTCACACAAACCGATATTAACAAATTTTTTTGGCTAGCCGCGATTTTCGCGCCGGCGGCGGCTTAGCAAAATCACGGCGAGGCAGCGGCGGCGGCTAAGCCGGCGGCTTAGGAGTCTACAGGTAATACTGTGTGATTTCATATGGTAGGTGACGCTCCGTAGCTCGGAGATGCGTTTACAATACGTAAACATGCGTACACATTTTTTTAACCTTTAACCTTTCAGATCCAGCGTTGTCAATACCCAATGAACTAGCTGTAAGCTACCATTAAGTGAGAGACAATAATGCAGTTGATGTAGAGAGCGAACTCGTGATCAGGAAACATCGACCGTTCACTGTGTCTGTGTAGGCCTATATATTGCCCGCCAGCAATATGCCATGCTAGGTATAAGTTTACGCCTAAAGTCAAACCAGGAACTGCTAACTGCTGAACAGGTTTGGGCTGATAAATGGCATGGCTATAGAGCTCGTTTAGGTCTTGCCAAATATGCCAATGATACTTCCTAGCTGCTTGAATGCAGCCTGCAAGTTGCCGACAAGTAGGAGGTGACTGGTTAGATAAGATACGTATGATATGATAATAATTGTGATAAATGCTTTAATTGCAATGAAAAACTGACAGCAAGCTGCCAGTAAAATCAGACACATGCACAAACTAAAATAAATTAAAATGTTTTAAATGAAAATGAAATGAAAAAACTAGAATTGAAGGACATGTAAAACAACAAGTAATTTGAGAAAAGCTCATGAGACGCGCGACAGCCTTGGCAGTTCATATTCGCAGGTTGTCTTGATCTATTTATATCCATTTCGACGCAATTCACTCTTGAAATCTAGGCCGCAGCCACAAATTGCAAAAAAACACTAAAACCCCTATTTTAAAAATTTAAGGTCATTTACTATATATATATATATATATATAAATATATATATATATAAATTTGCACGTGAAAGATACGTCATTGTTCAGCTGCACGATTTAGTTTTCATAAATGTTTATCTGCCGTGTGCTTCAGTTGATAACTGGCAAGATGAATTGCTGTGTTGTCTTGCTGCA
>Ga0056128_1010515_pt1 | contig 11530 bp, 7 predicted proteins | sample WorMetLIZISLAND2_FD_71113 | JGI IMG/M metagenome (GOLD analysis project Ga0056128, IMG submission 71113) | Marine gutless worms symbiont microbial communities from Max Planck institute for Marine Microbiology, Germany - Olavius geniculatus... ... | reverse complement strand
TCCGTGGTCTATCCCAGGAAAAACCCGGGGCTCCTACAAGACCGGTCCGTCCCCGATAGGGGAAAGGCGCTTCCAGCGAGGAGAACTAAGGGAAAACAGTATTGGCTAGTGCAAAAATGTGCATTCATAAAAATTCCCGGGAATTCCCGGTGACCTTGATTTCAAGCAAGTGACCCATCTCTAGTCCACGTAAATAAACATAGAATAGACATGCTTCATATCTATGGAGACAACGTAAACAAAAGTGGGTAAACTAAAGTAAACTAAACACAGTTACTAAACAAAGTAAATTGTTGCAGTTTCGTTTGAACACTTTGGTTTAGTTCCATTTAGTGCTGTCGAAAAGTACACTACAGGTTTTTTTGTTACGTTTAAACAGCCGCTGACTAACGACTACCGCTACAACCAATAATATACATATTGAAACTAAACAGAAACTAAAAATTTTAAAACAGAAACAGAATGATGGAATAATAACTCAAAGCCAATAGTCACACAGACTTTTACTTTTGCCAGTTTTTTAGGCTTAAAGTTTTGGCGCCGGTCTTAAGTAGGATATTCTGATTTAAGCAATATGACGTACCTCAGCAGACTCACGATTACGTTTCTTAGTTGTTTTTCACATTTTTTGCGTGAACATTTTGGGTTAACGTTAGGGTCAGACTTGGGGTTAGGGATAGGGTTATCATTAAGGTATAGGGTTAGGTTTGAGGTTAGGGTTAGGTCGATCTTGTTTATTTGCACAACTGTTATCGAAAAGGTCAGTGCTAGCAGTAGATCAGTGATCTCGCACTAGAGAGCAGAAAATTACTAGTGGTAAATCGCTATTTATCTAATTATATTTATCTCATTGTTGATGTAAGAATGCAGCCACATTTCTTTGCCACATTGCTAAGACTGTGGTTGGAACTGAAATGTTATCAATTACCAAGCATTAAGTAAAATTTATTCAAAAACAGTATAGTTCTATGTCCGTGTTATAAAAAACAGCTTTTCCTTGAGGTGGACTCTGATATAGTACTGAATAAGCCTGATTTAAATACGTGACATTGCATGTCGTGGCATGGTTTATGAACCTTCTGTGTCTACCAGGAATATAAGTTCTACCATCTTCTCAATAATGTATCTATTTGATCTACCTCTAGCAATTTTCCAGTGCTAACAGCAAGATCGCCGATGTACTGCTAGAATTATTGTATCGAAAATGTAAACAGAAAATGGCTGCCCGGTGGTATATTAGCGTTGTGTTGCAATTTTCAAATCGATATTTATACGTTCAGATCGCCAATCTGATAGTTCTTGGCAAAATTTTATACCTTTAGATCAGCGATTTGAGCACTCAGATCGGCAAGATCTGTTAATTACAGACAACAAATTCACCAATCTGAATGATTAATAGTAATGAGTGCTCAGATCGAACGTATCTAAATAAGTTAAATAACACTACAAAAAATTAGCCAGTACAGCATGGACAACTGACTGTTCATGTCCCTCGGCATCGACTATAGCCAGAGTATACATCTTAGCATCTAGATGGTTAGTAGGCAAGGCCCCAGCTGAGGCAGCGTTGGACAGGAGACAGCTGAAATGTTAGATATTCGATGGCAAATCTGAAGTGAGTTTGTATGTGTATGTATTTGTATGTGAGTTTGTTGTCTGTAATTAACAGATCTTGCCGATCTGAGTGCTTAGATTGCTGATCTAAAGGTATAAAACTTTGCCTAAAACTATCAGATCGGCGATCTGAACATATCAGTTTTTACCTGTCTTTCAGATCGCTGATCTGAAGGTATCAAATTATGCCCAAAACTGTCAGATCGGCGATTAGAAAGACCGGCAAAAATTGATATGTTCAGATCGCCGATCCATTCATCTTTGAATTTGAGAATGCACTAGATTGCTGAAATTTTGCATGCCTATGTTTATGACACAGTGCAAATTACTGTTGTAAAAAATGTCCCCTTTGACCCACCATTTAGCCACAATACATTTGTTACAGACAGACAGACGATGACGGACAGATGACAACCATAACATACCATATGCTTGACACATGATTGTCATCAACCCACTTAGTCCACTGCATATGACTCATGTTTAATTATGGGAAAATGTTTCATAAATTTGAAAAAAATCATACCATAAGCTCGACTGTTACTTAGGGCGCGTTGCACCAACATCGTTCAACTTTGAACTCGGGTCAAATCTGAATTTGAACTTAGTTCAGCCGAAAATTGTGTTGCACCAAAGCGGTTCAAGTGTTGATCTTCCTTCAATTCTGAACCGCCGTCTGACCACCAATCAGAATGAGACTGACCTAATTAGTTACCTAGCAGTATCAGATTGTGCTGGAATGACGCTTGTTGCTCTTGTCAGTTGCTCTTGTCAGTGGTGACAATCGCGTAGGTCTATGCTGGTCAGTTTTCAGAACTGGCCAGACTTTCTCGTCAGGTATTTGCAGTAGCCTACCTCCATCTGTCGCTACGAGTGAGCGATCGTTCATTGCTGCTAGATGCACTGCATTTGTGTAGACAACATTCTGTTCTTGCATAAGATAGGCCTACTCTTACAGATTCTAATAAGCAGGCCTAAGGTTTTATTTATTAATCATCATGTTTTAGTTAGTGTTTCATACAAGTTGATTTTAATTTGCAAGTTTCAAGCATATCATTTGGCATGTTGATGTTTTTAGTTTGCTTGAATGTTTTTAGTATTTTAGTCTGTTAAAAGTGATTTTTATCGTCATTTGTGTTTAAAAATAATGACAGGATATATAATGTTTTGTCTAGGACAACTGTGCATGCAGTTTCTGCATGGTCGTTGCTGCCACATTACTGTTTCATGGTGTTGTTATTTCTCATAATAGTAATAATGTAATTGTATGATGTATTATCTTTGGAGAATTAAATGATTTACTGATTGCTTGATTGATTTATCTGTTGCAGGATGGCCATGTGTTGTTACATTTGCATTCTGTTAAATACCCTGATAGCAGTTAGCATCAACTTATTAACAGCTGGTGCTGCTTATAGCAGTTTGTCGATGCATTCTGCATCCACTGTTCATGGAAAGTTTGGTCAGAAGTATATGCGTAACATTAGCCGCACAGAACCTGTTAGTATTTTCTATAACCAGTCGCATCATCAGGTAACTGTGCATTCTTTATTTTACTTTTATTTTGTTTCAATTAATTAATTTTATTTTATGTTTTATTTGTTTGCTAAGATGCTGTGTTGGGTTTGCATGTAATCGGATAGTATGATAATGTGTGTTTTTTCCTTTAATCTGGATGTTTGTTTAAGATCTTTAGGAACTCATTATGCTCGACACCAGCTATTGCTGTAGCATGTCTTAACCATTGCAATTCTGTTTGTCCGTCTGTCCATCTGTCCGTCACTCGGGTGGATCGGTCAAAAACGGTGGAAGCTAGGATTTTCAAATCTTCACCATTGGCTGCCTGGAAGACTCTAGTTTCAGGATCCATAAAGCTTTTCCACAAATTTGAAAGGGGCCAGTAGGGTCTAAATGAGAGGGGGGTGACAAAATTGTGATTTTTAGCCAATAAGTCACCATATCTTAGAAACGGTGCGAGACAGGGCCTAGGTCACCATTAATCACTAATAGGAAGTCGCACACTGGCTTTCGATTGGCACCAAAGTCAATGACCTTGAATGCCAAAATAGGGGTTTTTATGGATTTTTTGGCGATTTCGGGCTGTGACACACATTCTAAGAGTGAATTGTGGCAAAATCACTGCAGATAGACCAGTACAACCTGCATATGAAATTTTTAACATTAAACGTAGATTTAAACTGTCCAAGTCTCGACCTTATAGCTTCAAAGTGGCCTGCGCAAGAGGGCATCGAAGATGGGTACCCCCTAAAAAGTCGTTATTTCATCACTATCAGCTGCACGAGACCGGTTACATCCTCTGGCGTGAAACACTATTTAGCCTTCATAATCACTGTGTCGAATGTCAACTGCTAGGATCCTCCAGCTTGGATTTTGTTTACAGTGGGCCTTTAGACATGCACCACTGGTGCGCATTCTCTTTTGCGTTAGCTGGTCTTTCTTGTTTAATAATATTTTGTGCACTCTTAAGGCCAATTTTATTCAGATTCTGGCTTTTCGTCAGAAAATGCACAACATTTTCATTTTTTTACTTTAAGTAATGCTAATTTTTATTCTGTTATCAGTCACTTTCTCTGATACTTACTGAGTCTTTTTGCCACCATTTTCCAACTGTGTAAATGTATGTTTGAGCTGTTAAATATACTATGTGATGAATGTTTACAGGGTGAAGCCGTTCGTGTCCACGTTTATGGAGTCAGCATTAGGAAAAGTTTTCCAATTTTATTTTCAGTTAAGCAGCAGAAAAGCATCATGTCATTCCAGATTCCAATTTATGTGCTGGGAAGGTAAGACTTACCAGATTATCTATGTACTTTTTGTATATTTTCTGAAATATTACATGCACACTGAAAATGCAGTCATTTTCAATGTTATTTTCATTATGAGAATGCATTGAACTCAATTTGGCTACGGTATTGTATTGAGTATTTTTGAATTAGCATCCTTTTAGCTACAGTTGGTGAAAAATTTGTCTAAAGTTATTGTTATTTGACTGATTTATCAATGAAAAAGATGCCTTTTTATCTAAGTGCCATGTATGTTAATAGCAGGCAGTTGTTGGAATATGTGGAATATTCTGTTTATTTTTAATGGATTTTACTTTGATTTTATCAAGTGTACGTAGTATTGTATTTTTGTTTATAAAGTGGTTTTTCTGTTGGCAGGTATAACTACAACGCATTGAGTAGGATTCTGTGTCCAGCAGAAGACAATAGCCAGTCATTCCCGGATGTTACTGTCGATGTTTCAACAATGTCTTCAGCAGTGCAAACGTTCTCCATTCGTGCCGATATCGAGCCAATCTACTTCAAGTAATTAACCGTTGTAGTTCAGTGTGGTTGTACTAAATAGAGGCTTTGGTGATTGTTAACTGTAATAAATGTGACAGTCAGCTCTATTACATCTTAGCATACTTGAACATAATTTACTGGTTAAAGATCCATAGACACCAAATTTAACATATGCATTTTATCCCTTTTCCTAAAATTGCAGAACTTTCTGATAGTTTTGACAGTAATATCGGCGCCCAGCATTTTATCAACACAGATAAATTTGCCTTTGAAGTCGACGATCTACGAAAACGACATAGAGAACGCGCCTCCATGATGGCCCCCGGTGACGTCATGAGTTTAGCCTATAAACATCATGAATATTAATGGCCTAGCCTAGAATGATGACGTCATCAGTTAAGCCATTAATATTCATGATGTACAGTGTACATGGTGTTTCATAAAAAGGATCCTTTTTTGATTTTCTATAATTCACTCAAATGATGATCAATTTACACAAAATTTTTACCAGTTGTAGCTGAAGAAATACTAATTCAAAATATTGCAACAAAATACGGCAGGTGATCAAATATTTTTTGCTAGTTGTGATGTAATGCTGACATCATAATGTGTCACGGGTACAAGTTTGATAGTCTCAACTGGTGCTGTCTATCGCTACCTTGCTTTAGTGGTGAAAAATTTGGTTTGCTGATGACAAATTTTTGAAGTTTTACAGTTGCAGCCACAAAAAAAACGTGCAAAGCGATCGCATTTACGTGTCTGTGGGGATAGTTGGAATTTCACATATTCAAGCAAGACAGTACACTAGCACACCAAGCTTGCAAAGTGGTTGCGTTTTTGGATCGCAAGACGCTTGATTTCATGTCCCCATGTTGCTTAGTGCTGACACGATAAACATTTTTTATTAGCAAACCAAATTAAGTTCACCATCGAAGCTGGGTAGCAACTGACAGCACCAGTTGAGACTATCAAGCTTGAAAAACAAAAAGGGGTCCCTTTTTTTGAAACATCATGTATATGGCCTAGGGTCATGACGTGACCGGGGGCACTGATAGATTACAGTATTTCGCATAGCGTAACATAATGCCGCATTTCATTTGAAATCACATTAATTTCATACATTTCTGAAGCTAAAGTCGGCATATTATATATGCGAGGTTAAATGTCAAATTTAAATCTACATGAATTGCGCGAGTGAGTTTGACTGTGGCGGTGGATCTTTAGTGTGTTGGATTGTATGTCATCGCATTATCTCAGTCGCATCCTTTCTTCATGGATGGGACTAGGTGCAGTGGTCTGACAGTGTAAGCTGGTGTCTGGATGAGGGCTAAGTAAACAGAGATTCATTGCTGCCATGTAGCCTTTGTGGCTTAGGAAGTATTTGGCATTAGGCAGTAGGCTTACATTAGGCAGCCATGTGATTAGCTGATTGCGGCCAGACGATTGACTGGCTGTTGCAGATATATGGGTGGTCAAGTTACTGATGGCAGTAGTATGATATAATTAAACTGTATAAACAGATGACGTTAATGGTAATATGTCATGTTTTTTACTCCTCACACGCTACGTTCCTAATGTAGTGAAGAGGAGTATATGAGATCAGTGTAATATTGAGGACAGACTGACCGACCGACCGATCGACGACCGACCTCTGTTCCTGGAAGAGCCTTCCTGGAAGAACTTCAAATGGCCATATCTCCATAACGGTGCTAGATAGATGCATGGTCACTATGGACCACCCATAGGAAGTCGATCTTCGGGAATTGAATGGTCACGTGAACGATGACGTCACGTGACCCCAAAAGGTCAAGGTCGTGACCCCATTATCTTTGAGGCGCGATATCTCCGCAACGGTGCCAGATAGATGCATGCATGCATTGAGGTAGGCCTATAACAAGACAAGGGTCAACTAGTGTCATCGACCATTGACGGAAATTTTTTCTTCTCAGTTCTTAAAATCGGGCAACATTTTATGAACTTCACAGAGACAATTTCCAATAACGATCTCGACGCCAGTCACTATTAGTATAATATTAAATGGGTCTCATTTAGACGCCGGGTCTCTAATACAAGCCGAAAGGAAGGAAAAAGCTCTTAGAAGAATACAAAAGAAAATGATGCACGCAAGGAGTACATTAGATTGGTCACAATCTAATAATATTTTTTGTATCAATTTAACAGAGGTTTTTGTTGCATTACAGCAGTTCGTCCAATGATACAATACTGAGAGTTTCTCCAGCGAAGCCGTCGTACTTAGAGTATCATATCCCACAGAATGTGTGGAGTGTCATAGTTCGTGCTCAGTCAACTGATGATCTCTGTGGTGTCATGTCTGTCCAGCCTTTCAAGGTTTCTTTTATATGTATACATTTTTCTGTAAAAATGCAGGTTTTGTATTTATTATCACAGCTGGTAATTTTTAAAATAGTTGTTGGTTAATTTAACAAAGATTAACAATTAATTATCTATGACATCTGGTATTTACAAACTTGCAAGTGACTACATTGCTGATTCTTAAACTTGGGGGTTAATATCTAAATTTGACCAGTAATGGATTTTGATACTTGTACTGCATTTTCTGTCATGTGTCTTTGAACTTGGAAGAAAATTACGATGTCAGGAGTTGACTGCCAGTCGTACATGGGCTAATTGTTTATGTGTTTGTTTGCAGTGTCCAGTATATGACATGGTTGATAATATTGAGTTTGTTGGATTTCACCAAACTGTTACACGGAGTGGAGCCATTACTGTTCAGGTCGAGTTTTCTTCATGTGGCTGTCGTTTTAACTTAAAAACTTCTTTCAGTCTAATTGTCTGTCCAATGCAATGCAATAGCATTGGACAGAGTATAAAATCACCTGAGTGTTCGTGCGTGCGTCCATGCATCTGCATGGTCACAATGGACCACCCATAGTAAGTCGACCACCGCGAGTCGAATGGTCATGTGATCGATGATGTCACGTGACCCCAAGATGTCAAGGTCGTGACCCCGTTATTTTTGAGGCAGCACTTAAACTTTTTATTTTTTACCACTGGCCAACACAGCTCACTCATTTAATTTATATGGACCTTACTGTTAGCTATCGAGATGCATTAGACAGACCCCGTGTTCGGTTGAACAGTATCTTGTGGTTGTAAGTTGTTAAGAACTACATTGCTGTAATAGTTGGATGTTGCTTTGCAGTCATATTGAATTACTCTTTATTTAGTGAAACAGTTGTGGCTGGGCTGAATTTGGGGGAAAAGGCAACAGAATAACATAAAACATTATAGACATTGCTTGCTATTGTAGCTTGGTAGTTTAGTGGTTGCATGTCATACTAGTGATTCCTCTCCCGGCTGGTGCACTGCCAGGTAACAACTCTGGGCAAGTTGTTCAGACACATGTGCCTCTGCCACCAAGCAGTAGAACATTGTGTTGGCCTAATTGCTGAGGAGGTCCAGCATTAATGCAGTATATGGGATTTTCAGTGCTCCTCCGATATATCTGAGTTGTGTTTGCACTCACTGCTGGCTCGGGGCTTTGGAAATGGAGATGAGCACTGCTCACATTGGTCGCAGAGCCCCCCTGAGAGAGTGTTGACTGTTGACTATCAGCGATTTATGTTACCTGACCTTGCCAGATGAAAGCTTTGTAGAAACTGTGCAATTTTTGTTTTTCTGCACATGTGCATGAGCGCTGCTGATGCGGTATCTGACCAATAGCGTTTGCTTGTTTTCAGAGTGGAACGTTCGCTAACGATTCATTTTTCATTGTTTTTGTGGTTAAACCGAATGATTTTGACTGCAACCTTGTTGACACCATTTCACACGTACAATGTGGTGAGTCACTAAACCAACTTTTGGATGACATTTACTTCAGTTTTTTTTGTTTTGTATTTTAACTCATTTTTCAGCTCTAAATGTGCACTTTATGCATGCAGCATGCACATACCTATACAGCAACATGTATAGGAAATAGGTATTAATGTGAGAAAAAAACAACCTGTTATGTTTACAGCTTAGTGATAATTACTGATGATTTCAGCTAATTCTGGTTGTTGAGAAAACAGTAGTCATATTAATATTCATTTGGCATTTTATGTTACTTTGTTTTTTTGATAATGTTAACAATGTATTGCAAGAATCAAGCCATCTTTTCATGCGCAACAGCAGCTACTGCTGTAGCACGTCTTAGCCATCATGATTCTGTCTGTTCGTTTGTCTGTCCGTCACACGGGTGGATCAGTCAAAAACGGTGCAAGCTAATATCACCAAATCTTCACCATCAGCTGCCTAGAAGACTCTAGTTTCAGGATCAGTAAAGCTTTTCCATAAATTTGAAAGGGATCACCCTGAGCGAGGGTGCTGAATGAGAGGGAGTAGGGAAAATTTGCGATTTCCAGCCGATATGGCATTGTCTGAGTGAGACAGGTTATGCCCTTTGGTGAGAGATAATTAGTTGCCGGTCATCTGGCGCCCTCTAGCGACTGTAAATTTTGTTTTACTGGGCTTTCAAACATTCACATTGCACCGCTGTTGCGCGTTCCCTTTTGTGTTAGCTGGGCTTTTCTTGTTTCCTTTTAACAATACTGTGATCAGGACTTGTATATATAATTTCAGTTAGTTATTTTGTTGTTGCTTTAATCAACGTTGATTCAACAGTGCGAATCTTTGTAGATGCGAAGAGCAACGATGTTCACAATCGCACTAAAATTATCAGAATTACTGTTTTACCATCAGCATCATGTATGTATCACGTTATTGGAACACAAATTCTCTGAAGGCATGTACAAGCGACCAAACCGAACTCAACTCTCTTAGGACACTTAGCGAGTTGACATTTGACAGTATTTGTCGTGATGGCATACGAGTAGTAGGTTACAGGCTGTTGTGTCTCTATAATCTTTTTTTATTAGTAATGATAATAATAATGTTGGGTAAAGGTCTTGTGTGACTGATATCAGCTGTGGTATGCCGCTCATTTTTTTTTGTTTGAGTAAGTGCGTGTACGAGTCTTCTTGTGGATTTATCTATCGTCCGCAAATGAAGGCTGGGATTATTTGGGCACGTTGATGATGTCTCAGCAAACCAGATTTTTCAGACCTATTGCAAATCTCAAGATGGTGTTGAGCCATTTTCCGACTGGAGGTGTGCTCAAAGTCGACCTCCCACCACTTGGATTCAGCAGATCTGCAGGGATGCAGGAATTGTTTTGGTGACAAATCACATGGCGGGATGCTATCTATGGCTGAATGCTACGCATCACGATGATGATGATGATGATAAGTGCTATAAATAGGTACCCTGTGCTGATTACTGGCTGTTAGTTTACAGATCATGATCATGATCTGCAGACTATTTCAGATCTGCAGATGGACTGAATATTTAATTTTTTTGCATGGTGCACGTCTAGCCAGCGATTAGCTTACACTTTTTTTTGCTATTATAGCACTACAGCCATCTTAAAACTACAACAGCATTAGTGTGATTTGTTGTAGTACCTCAATTGCTGTTGGCAACTTTGTCAGCATTTGTATTATTTGCTCTGTTTTACCTTGTCGCATTCGTCTTTTCTCTTATTTACCATTGCAGGTTAGTAGTTGCTTAATTCCATGTAACATTTACTTTGTTATCTACTGTATTTCAGTTTTTTGTAATAATTCAGAATTTGCTACCTACAAAGTTTTCTCATGAAAAATGGCCAATATTGTTTGCAGTTTTTAACTATGCTGCTTTATACTGAATTTAGTATATAATGCTTAAAGCCAGTTGATGTTTATTGGAATAATAAATAAATGGAGAAATGCAGATATAGTGTAAGGCTGTAACACATTGAGTTACTCTGCACTGATTAGTTCTTTGAACATTTGAACATTTGACTTATCTGACTGGAGCCTGGTTTCTATTCAGCACAACACAGTGTGTGTAGCATATTCAGTGTATGCAAGCATATTTTTGTGTTTTTGTCATAGCAGGACAACAACAGTTCTATACACTGCATTTACTGCATTGTTACATACTTGCTTGCATACTTTTCTTGTGTGGCCTGCAAGAAAACAGTATGCAAGAGCCTTGCATTTTGTTTGATGGAAACCAGACCGAGACTATAGACTTTAGACTTAGTTGTAGAATTTATATTATAATTACACATGTAGAATGTTTAAAGTACCATGTATTTTCTGTTATTAACAGGAATAAGATTTCAGCTGAGGTTGTTGTCCATCCTGGAGGTGGTGGTGAGTGTTATCTGCTATTTCTGTCTGTTCTGTTATTACACTGTTATTTTTCGGCTCTCTCTGTCTGTTAGTCTGTTTATTTGTTTATCATATTACACAATAAATTTGAGTGTATTTTAGTGCAGTTTTTACCATTCTTGTCTATGTCTATTAGGTTTTTGTGGCGATCTGGATCACAGTTTTGATTCGGGAATTTTCTAAAAGTTATGTGCGTGTACACATGTGTAGCAAAATATTTATTTTATTTATTTGAAACTTGGAAACCAAGTACAATGCCAAGGCCATGAGCACTTGTAGGCATCACAGTACATACAAATCAGGCATATGACAGCACAAAGGGGAAAGCATAAAAATATATAAAACAGTACGAATGACTTAGAAACAGTCAGT
>Ga0056128_1010512_pt1 | contig 11532 bp, 9 predicted proteins | sample WorMetLIZISLAND2_FD_71113 | JGI IMG/M metagenome (GOLD analysis project Ga0056128, IMG submission 71113) | Marine gutless worms symbiont microbial communities from Max Planck institute for Marine Microbiology, Germany - Olavius geniculatus... ... | reverse complement strand
GTTGTTTAAAATCTACTTCAAACTGTAATATTGAATAGTTCTGGAATAGTTCGTATGTGTCGTAGGCCTATTGTTCTTGCAGCGGTAACGCAGTTGACATTTTAGCTGTTTCACGTTTAATCAAAGGTACAATTTATAGAGAAAAAAACTGAAATCATAAATCCTTAAGGGGTCCGTAGACCTCCCCAGCCCCCCTCTAAATGACGCCCCTGAATCTGAGGTCTGGACAGATACAAATGGCCTGCGTGTGACGTCGCAAGTTAAGCCTATAGGCCTAAGTTTGACAAGCAAGCAGAGCATGGAGGAGGGAATATAGTTGGCAAAGGCAGTGACGGTCTAAGCGAATTGGAGCTTTTTAACGAGAATATGCTGGCCTAAACGTATATGAATTCACATTTTGACATTGACATCGTAACGTAAGATAATCTGCGCATTCCGATTACTTTCGATCCGCCATTAGACATAAAAAACACTCGCAATTGAAGTCAATTGGATGTGTTCTTTCTTTTACGTCTTTGCTACGATGGAATCTGCAGTAGCTTAGGCCCTACTCGTCCGTTTCGAGTTATGGTCAATTCTGCTGATGGGCAGCTCGCGGGTGGTGTGTGAGTGATCCGCTCATCGCAGTAAATCAGAGGAACTTCTGCATCCGAACGCCTACAGTGGGGAAAGCGCGAGGATGTGTGACAGGACACGGGCTTCAGTGGCAGTTCACGATACGAACCGCCAAAGCAACTGTAGGCATCATGGTTACCAAATGGCATTTGCAAATGCTAGACTCAAAATTCTTCTACGATGCACATAAACTGTGCAAATACTTTAGTCTCTGACGCTCCGTTGTCTTATTTTTCTTTATCTTTCCAGTTTCTAGTCATCTCCGAATTCTCAAACCTTCTCGAGACATGCCCCAACCCAAAAACGACCAAGCTGCCGTTGACGGATGCTTTATCATGGACGACAACTATTAGCTAACCTTTTACACAGTGGCTTGATAGTGTAACGGTAACGGGCCAAAATTCGGACTACCCTGTACTTCTGCCTCTTCTAGAACTTTGTCGTTACTTTTTTCTCACTTTGTGATTATTCTCAGCATCCTTAACAAGAACCAAACTTCCGCGGCCATCAGTTTGTCTTTCATCACTTTTGAAATAGCCAAATTTCAAGTCCGGAAAAAATAACCAACATTTTTCGTTTTGGCAAAGGCTGTTTTTGCTTTTCCGTCTTTGGTTTTATACCGTGTTCGGTTTTTCGATTACAGACACATACATCATGAATATTGATGAGCTAGATTGACCAACAGATCAAGAACCAGAAACCGGCCCCCATAAATTACCTGTCACTCACTGCTGGTGGAATTTACCTTGATTGTTGACGAACGCTAAGTTTCCGTCTACCTGTGGGTAAAACCCATGGTGATCATGACTCAGAGCAACACAATTCATCACAGAGAGTGTTGAAACCAATACATCGCACATGTAAACTTATGACTCATCGTGATGTGTCACCCCACATTTTCACCCATTTCACGGGAATCGTTTTCCTCTTAGTTTCTGTTGCAAATAATATAAAGCGCTCTTTCAAATTTCTCAGTATAGTTGTTTAGACCGAGTTCGATGGCTTTGCAAAGCCCGGATTGTCTCAATCGGCCTCTATCATTGGGGGTAGGCCTACGAAGACCGGCGACTGGGTGGGTAGGGTCTGTAAAGCAGCCTGCATTTTCCCCAGCCGACAACGGTTTGGGAAGAATGCGTCGTAAACTTTTCCAGCGAGGTCCGGGGTGCACGGATCTAAACGACTTTGTACATTCTTAACTTTAAAACGACTTTTTGACGTTAAAATGAGATAACAGCATTCAGTAATTATTCTAAGTCGCCAATCCTCGACTTTGAGGGAATAAAGTCATTAGCATCCCTTGCCCAAAACTCTGAGAGGACACTCAGGGCATGTCCCCTCTATCTTAATAGATTGACGGCCATGGATTCTTTGGGCTACTTCAGTGTAAGTATCGTATACTGTTCCTTTCTCTCGGACTGTACTATCATGCACTAATGCATTGCATAGACTCCGTCAGCGTTGACTATACTGGTAGACCTAATGCTCCACTTCAGTGCCGACGAAGCTGAATGTCAGTATATGCTCTTCGTGCATACTTCCTATATACGCAGATTTATTACTGCTCTTTGACGTGAATATTGCGCAAATGAGAACTGTATACGTACAGAGCGGTCACCAGAGTCAACCGGTATGTTTTTTTTATCACAGCTGTATCAAATGAAATCCGAGAATTTTGTTCATGGACACAGTTCGCAGTTTGCAGTACACTCGAAAGTAATCGCTAAAACACCACGACTTGTGTAAAGCGTGGCTACACTCTGTCTACTGATGGCGGTTTTTGAATACCAGGTACTAATTTTACAAAACATTTTGGTATCACTTTTTATGCAGTTAAAAGATCTGCGGATTTCTGTATCTAAGCTTGCACAGTCTAGTAAAATACGGATTAGTCATTGTGCAAATGACTAAATACACGGTTTTAACTTCAAAAATGTACCAAAATGTGACACCAGTTTGACTAACATGCAAAGGTTTCTTTGCACATTTTCAGGCTGAATCTGGGCACTTTTTGTCAATTGTACAATCACACATTTGCATTTTTTGAATATATGAAATGGCGATTTAGCATTATCATTAAACCAACAAAAATGGCTACTTTTAACAAAAATGTTAGATATCACAGACGTTTGGTTTGGGAAGGGAGGGAACAATTGCCCCGTGCATGGCGTCGGCGTCTATCGAGCACAGTGACGTCGTTTAAGACGACGTCATTTTTGACGTCGTTCTGCCGACGTCCCGTAGTCGCGATGTTAGACAGCTCCGTAATTACGATCTCCATCATTCCATCGTTTTTTCGTTCAAAGTCAGCACTAAAGAAAAAGATATCAATCTTTTCGTCGTCTGCAACGTTTTCGTCAGATTGCGTCCGAAGTAACTCAGCAGTCACTCACGAAATGGTAACGACGATGAACTGTCGTGTAGGCCTATGTGTGGCGCAAATCCACTTTCTGCAGATTTATTTCGTCGGTCGTATTATCTGCAACGGTCTTTTTGACTGAGCTTTTTTGTTTTCTCTCTCGCGTGTCTGTCTTGGATGTTTGTGAATTGCTGCAATCTGGGCGAATAAAAAAATTTTTTGTTCACTATTTTATTCTCATTCACTATTGCCGTCCCCATTACTTCACTTTTGTCTTCTGTAAAAAATGCACATATTGAAGGAAAAGACACAAAGTCTGTGATTTTTTCGCCATTTAATTTTCTAAACCTTAGCTGCTCAAAAGTATAGCTAAATAGCCTTGGCTTTGTTTGGTTCAGACACAAAAATTAGCATCTAGAAATTCACAAACTGACCGACTGTACGCATATGCTGCCGTACAGAATGAATATTTAGCAGCAAGGCTTTCTTTGCATATATATAGAAACGGCAGTCATTCAGTCGCCGATAGTGACACACGGCGTGGCGAAATTGGGCAACGCCGGTTTGATATTTGTCATTTCCAGAGTCAAGGTCGATAGACCTATCAACATGATTTGCTGCTGTCACGTCAGCTGCTGCCTTTCATGTATCCATGCTCCAGTATACAGGACGTGCTAGTTTTTTGATCATGATTTGCATCTCCAAAACTTGCAGACAACTGTTGATAAAAAAATTTATAAAATTTAAAGCAAGTTAACTTTGGAACCAACTCCCTAATAAGATCAAAGAAATTAAATCTGAAAATTTATTTAAATCCAGGATAGAAGTTTATTTATATAACAAATTATATACTGAATGACATTATGATCAATAGTTTATAAATGGCATGTTGTAATGGTTTAATTGGTGTTGACGTATTTTATGTGATATGATTTAGACATTTTAGGTGGATATACTCAGCATATTTCTGTTCTGTATGTTTTTCTGTGCATGTATTGCTTTTTTCTCATTTGACTTATGGGTGGTCAGCTTTGATAGGCCCGTGCCCTTTCTGGCAGCCTGGTTGCTTTTTCCCAAATAAATATTGTTGTTGTTGTTCTGACAGTAATATTTTACAAGTAGTGTAGGAACGTGTTTCGGGTGTGGTGGAATGCCACCCCCGGACCGTCATGGGTTAAAAAATACATGTAAGCGTAACAGGAAGTTGCAATTTTTCGACAGACACTGCAAATTTCCAACGAAATTCGAACAGACAGCCGAAAATCACATAGGAGATTGTGCATGGGTGCTCAAAATTTTAACTTCACCGTTATTTATCCAAATGTGACTTTCAGCCCTAAATTTTTCATTTTTTGGATGAAAATTTTCCGACCAAAAAAGATTTTTCGACATTTTCCCACAGTTCAGAATTAAGGCGGAGTTGCTTGCTCCCTTCCCTTAACCCCGGTTACGACGTCACTGAGTGGAACGTTTGATGATCACGTCGCAAACTTCTTGCTAAGTGTGTCGGCGATAACGTTCCGAAAATTGGTCAGTATTTAAAAAACAGATATGGCGAGTGTGGTGGTATAGTGGGAACGTAAGGTTGCATTAATATGCGAATCGTCGCGTGGTTTTTTCTTCATGGCGCCGACTGCAGAGACGGTACCGAAGTTAGCCATATTGCCGCTCCGTCGTGCTGCTCCAGACGAGCGTGGTAAACGATGAACAACGCAGGGACGTTAGCGTGCGAGGAATTTGCCGCCTGCAGATCTAATTTAGTGTCCGGCGTCGCGACAAGTATAGCAGCAGGCCGGCTGGCTGGGTAAACGCGCCGGTGGGAAGCCGACATAAGCCGGTGACGACGCTGTGTGACAGACTGGAGACTGACTGCGCTGCTGCCAGCGCGGAGTCGGCCAACGACAACTCGCGATTAGTTGCGAATGACGCCCAGTAACAGCATTGGCGCCGTTTGTCATCAACCGTACTGCTGCACTGTTACAGTAGCTTTGAGAACAACACGGCGTCTCCTTCGCTTTACGCGCTGCTGTTGTTGATGGTAGAAAACTGTGTCGGCTCGGTGCCGACATATCGTGCCGTTGTCTGCCCGACTCTGATCTTTTGCTCTTCTGTCCTGGGAAACATTCACGTCGACTTTGTTTTTTTTCTGCGGCTGCTTTTTTCGACTTAGGAGCCCGCGCGGGACAGATGGACAGGCGGTCGGACCGACGGACCAGACTCGTACTGCGGCGGCCACACAACAAGACCACAAGACCAAGACTTCACCAAGGAAAAGGCCAATGGCAAAATGTTAGCTATAAGCCGGCAATACAGGAATAAGAACAGTAAACAACGACTTTTACGGCACTGAGTCTGATATTACAAGAGTTCGTCGTTTTCAGTTGACGAATGTAACACAGCGCCGGGAGGCTGATGTCGTTCGGACCAAGCTAATCGCCGTCTTGAGCCACAGATCCGCCTATAGGCCTACACAACCTGCTGTAGTTCTACACTCACCGTCGCATGCTTAGCCCAAAAGCTGATATTTCTTTTACAGTCCCGTGGAGGGCAGGAGGCTGAGTCGACCCGGGTGGCTAGTAATATACGAACATTTTTATCTGCTCGCAGACCGTCTGTCATCCAATGACAAAACAGACCCGGTGTATGGCTTAACTTCGTTGATCGAGACCAGCGCGTTAAGGCCTTTCCGATAGGCCTACAACAGCCGCCAAATAAAATGGGAGAAATTGTCATGTCCGGTTTTTTTCGGACACATTCCCGCATGCTCTGCTGCAAACATGGAGCTTCAGTCGCGATGGCTGCAGTCTTGTGTGTCTGTTTGTGATTTATGAGCTAGGATGACATGACATCTCGTGTAGCGAGCGGCGTGCAATTATTACGGACGTCATGTAGCGCTTAATGCAGATGACGACGTAATGTTGCACGCGTTATTAATGACTAACAGCAAGTCTCGCTGTCTGCGTTTGCACGCCGGGGGTCTACATAGTGGAAGGTCCGCCGACAAAACCTTCAAGACAACAGCCTCTCTTATACGAGGCCACCCCTTCGGGTTGTGTCGTAGGGACGTTTCTTGCGGCAAGGGTTTTGTCACGGAAGGGCTTTGTCGTGGAAGTTTTGTCGGCATCCCCGTGGATTGGCAGGCCGTGCGCCGCCTTAGCAACATATTGCATTCGTTGCCACGCGCGTGCCTCATTGCTGCCGCTGCTGACGATGCTGTGCCAGCCTCTGAAGCCGTTGCCGTCGCCGCATCAACGTCATAGCATCTCAATGCCGCTGAGTGATACCGCGACGTCCGCCGTATCATTGACAACACCGTATAATATAATGCTCCTAGCAGGCAGCCTACAATGCCCGGCTACCGTAACCGTTCATTGCGCCCAAACCAGACTTACTGTACAGCAAATTCGCAAGTTGTACACGTTCACGAGAACTCTAAAGCAAGTAAACAAGTAAGTACGCAAGAAAATAAGTAATTTGTACAGCGGGTTAACTGTGAATAATATCCTCAAACGGGCTCGATGTGCTAGTATAGAGCGAGGAACGGGTACCGATGGTCATGATTGTTTTGAATCTTCCGTATATGATTTCGTGCACTTTCCTGATGCCAGGTAGTCTGTCGTGGTTCTTACGGTCTGTGCTATGCAAATAAATAACTGACACATTTCGTGTTTTGCGACGCGCAGTTTTGTATGCAGGCAAACTGCACAAATTGAGCATATCCGGGCATCATAATGTTCCGATGCTGTGGTAATTATGGCGATAATGATGATGACGACGAAGGCTGCGTGGGTCTGTGTATTCACTGGCAGGTCATTTCCGCATGTTATATCATGGTCTTGGATGGCATAATTGCGAGTTAAACGAACCAATACCCGCGCTTGTTTCACGCTCGCCGACGGTCAATAGTTTGTCTTTCGTTTGGCCACGCTCACGTGCACCCGCGGTGTTAGTGCAACCCGTTATACCACTCCAGACAGAACGGTAAAGTTAGGCGAGAGTACGAATAGAGATATAGAGATGCCGTCCATGCAGCGGTTGTACCGGATGACACGAGGTCGCTGAGCCGTTAAGTGCGTCATTGTCAAGCTCGCCGGCCCGCATGCTAAGACGCCTGTTTCTCATCTTATAGCAAGCTAGCCTTGCATGGAACGGCATTTATGTTCAGTGACGTCGCCGACAGTAATGTGCTAAGATGTGTCCTGTCTCCGTACGCTGGTAATTGTACGAGCGCGTTGGAGTTCTCGACTTCCGGTAACGACCGACCGACCGACGACACGGTCAGTGGCGTAGGCAGGTTTGTGTACGCTTTAGCTGCAATCGGGTGACGGCTTCAGACAGTGTCTTTAGCCAAGATGTGTAGGCTAGTTTTTTTGCGGAAACTGAACGACATTTGCAGCCAGCCACTAGACGCGTCGTTTTCTGCGCTCTTTATCCGTCCAAAATGCATTTGCGGTCGATCGGGACTCCGCCCGAACACCATGGGGGAGCTAAAAAGCCTACAGTGCTCCTGAGACTCCGTGGATTGTGTGGAGGGGGCTCACTGCCCATCGCAAAAAAAACCTTTCCTCGCCGTCGGTTTTCGTCTGACGAGTTCACCCGTCCTTCAAGGCGAATTCCTGGCCACGCCACCGGACGCGGTGTGGGCAGCGAATGTGGCATCGGCTCGCTTGGCCGCACACAGCCGTAACTCTTTCCGTCTCAATCGCACCGACTGCTTCGCTGGCGGCTCGCCTCGCCACCCGTGAAGCATTGACACGCGGACGCTGAGTGTTTGCCGTGTGCCGCAGTGTGACAGACGGACAGACGGACGGACGGACGACAGATAACAGTCGTCGTAAACATGCGCATCGGTCGGTCGCTCAGTAGATAGCCCATGCGACAGATAGATCGAGCACATTGCTATATTGCCGCTTTCGTGCACACTGCACTTCTGTGAACAGTGCACAGCCGTTTGCGGGCGGGCGTCTAAAACTCTAGAACTAACCCATCTAAGTATTCCATGCGGAACCAGACGCCGGGAACTTGCTACTGCCCGTGCAAGTGACGGCAGTATTATTTTCAGCATCGTCGTTAAATTTTCTTTGTTAACACGATAACTCATACACTTAGCTTGATAAAATTTTGCATCAATATGTATCTTGACAACCTCTAGAAGCCTAGTGAACATCAAAGTCATAGGTTAAAGGTCAAAGTCACATGGGTTGGTGTTTTTCTGTGCGTGATACTGCGACTACCCGCAAGCAGTACTTAGCTTTAAGCAAAAAATTGACAGTCTTGTATGCAATTGAAATGACCGTGTTTTAATCATTAGAATTTGCCGTTGTGGTGGAAAAATCACAACATTTCGGGGGTACGGTTTGAACCCGTTAACCCCCACCTTCTAAATACAGCCCCGGATTTCGGATTCACCCGTAGCCTCTGTCGTCGTCCTGTAGTGAGTCCAATCGCTCTGGCCATCAGCCTGTATCGTAGGTCGCGGCGTCTTTTCAAAGCACGCGAGCAATAACAGTGAATGAGTATCGCGAGAATACGACGTCCTCCAGCATGCCACACGCAGATGATGAAACGCTGCAAGACGATTGTTGATATCAATACCTATAGGTTTAATGATCTGCGCTGCTGCTCCACGCTGCAGCGTGCAGCGATCTATCGGCCTGTACGAAATGGAACGTGAGTGGTACGCGTCGAACCGCTCGGAAAACTTTTTGTCGATTATCAGCCACAAAGTGTCCGACGCATCTCTCCAACGAACGACGACTGTACTGTTTCTGGATCGTGTCTTAAAATCGGTCATTCTGTCAAACCTTGGCCTGTTTCTAAGTTGGAGTATTCAGACGTATTTAAATTAATGAACGTTCATTAGTGTTGCAGCCAAAAGGCTGGATTACGTCAATACACACAATGCATATATAATTGTCACATAAAATGCCATAAAGTGACAGGTTACCGTCTAAATAAAAGGGTAACCTGCCATAGCCCCCTCATCGCCAAGAATGTGCCCAATTTTGTTGTTTAAAACATCAAAATTTATGTTTCGGTTGAAAAAGGCTTCGGCTTCTGTGGTATTGGAACTTTGTTCCCCAGACCACCTGCCCTTTCTTTAAATTTTAAATAAGTCGCTGCATGGACTGATCCATATAAGTTGATATGCTTTTTCGTTGTTGTCATCAAATCAAACGCGGGTGCGCAGAAACTCTGAACGTTTGAAAGCTTAAAACACACTTGTGAGAGCATCAAAATCCAACGGTAAATTATTGCGCAAAGTTCAAAAAAGCAAGCATGTACAAAACGTGCTCTAAAGTCGGAAGTGTTGTTCGTATTTGTTTTAGAAGCATGCAGAAATAAATGTCAAAAGCCAAAAACCGCCAAAGTCCAGAACGCATGCGTGCAAAAAAACTGTGCGCCATGAATGCTCATGCAGAATATATGCTATGCAGCATATAGCTGTTGAATGATAGACGCACGAGTCGGCCATATCTGCGCTTCCGTTTTCCTACGGGTCACGTGGAGAAGCGGTCTTAATGGCGCCGAATGTCACGTGACCGACATATTTCCGGTTTACGAGTGGCGCGTATTTCCATTTAGATGGGCGCAGTCGCCGTTCGTCGTGCGATAATGTGGACAGCCTGCTGGCCGCCAAATGACGTCTCATTCTGAATGTCCACAATGATAATGATGATATTACAACTGCTCGAAGCAACTCAATTGTCATATTGTATATATGCCTACACTGTAACGATTTTAGTCGATTATAGCGGGCGCTTACGCTTAAAACTGAAAGTAAAACATAAGACCACACGTCTGTTTTGATGTGCACATCCCGGCAAAACTGCTCAAAACTGCCGGAACCAAAATCGCAAGGGAGTTTTGGTTTTGTTTTGGCTTAGTTTTAGTTTTGATGTTACGTGTTTATAAGCTCGTCTACAATGTTTAGGCCTACGTTAGACATTCTACATGTCGCTTGTATCCGGAGTTGAAAACGGCTTCTTTCTAAACTATATGTATTCAGAAGTTGAACATGTTTATCTTTTTAGCCGACCGTACTTAAGTAACGCTCGAGCTATTAGCATGGTTGTCGTCGTCTGTCCGTCTGTAGGCTACGTCACGGACGTATTGTGGCTAAGTTTTAAGTCGTAAGGGCAAACTGTGTACACGAATAATTAATTAACTATGTGTTAAACTTTGGCGTGCAAAATTGAAACAATCTAGTGCAAGGGAACATTTTCAAATTTGCTGTTGAATGGAAGCGAGTAAGAGATTCAATAGAAAACTGGCCATATCTCGGAAACGCTAAGAGATACGGTTAAGGTTACGATTAATTACTCATAAAAAGTGGCATACGTTTTTTTAGATGAAATGAAAGTCATCGATCTTGCATGACCTTAAAGGTTACTGACAACCAGTACGGTCGGCTATCCTAGCGACATCTGGGCTTTTTGTAGATACATGTACAAGTGTACTACGTGTCGCTTTCTACACGCAAAGCTCTGTAGACAATGTAAACTCGGTATTAGGTACACTTCTTATAGAAAATTAAGTACGATCGTGTGTCTGTGAAGTTCCGTGGAAACATTATGTCACAAACACCATCAGTTCAGTGTTGCGCAAAGAAGTAATACTACAATACTATAAAATGCTTTGTCTCGAAATATACATAACAGTAATCTATTTTCTAAAATTGCAAAGCAAGCAAAAGTTAAAGATTTGTTGCCGGCACGTCGTCGTATTAAATATTCACGGTTCTATTAGGAGTGAGTTATCGTCTGAACGGCTACCGTAGGCCTAGGGACTAGGGACAAGTGCCCATTTACTACGTATGCCCAGTAAAATGTCATCGACCTAGTCAGGCATAGTTCACCGAAGAAGGAGGTTAATAATGCGACAGTTTTATCCATTTGTCTGTCTGTCTGTCTGTCTGTCCATCGGCTGCATAATGACCACTTTTATTCGACAATAAGTCAGTACAGAACTAAGCCTAGACAGACAGAAAGACAGATATGTAATACAATAATATATCCAAGCACAAAACTTAGCACATACAAAAATCAGTGAAGCTTAGCTGTAAACTCCGCAGAGATATCTGCCATCATAGAACTCATAGACCTAAAACACAAAAACGAATTTTATCTTTATAACTTGAACAACATCTAAAATAAGTCCAATAAACATCTTGGATAACATTAACTTTGCTTTTAGTAATCCTAACATAAAACTTGGCTTTCAATGCCTGACATAAATGTACAAAGTCAAGCCTTCCTAGCCCACTGATACATCCCCGAACTGATTCCCATTTATCGAAACCAAACAGGCGTCTATATACAGAGTTCCAACACACATTCAGCTTTACCAACTGTTTCACCTTCAAATCAAAGGCAGCAATGCAATACGTTAAAATTGGTAATGAGTATAGTTCCTGGAGTCTAAGCTGCACAACTTCCTCCAGATTACTGGAGTGACTCAAAATTGAGTTGCATGCCAGGTAAAACGAACGTTTAGCTGGGTTCATATCAAAAGAAATGGTTTTACCGGCTAACACATGTACACCCAGGTATCTAATTGAC
>Ga0056128_1010509_pt1 | contig 11536 bp, 5 predicted proteins | sample WorMetLIZISLAND2_FD_71113 | JGI IMG/M metagenome (GOLD analysis project Ga0056128, IMG submission 71113) | Marine gutless worms symbiont microbial communities from Max Planck institute for Marine Microbiology, Germany - Olavius geniculatus... ... | reverse complement strand
AAAGCAATTAGCAATTATTATCACTTAAAAAATCACACGTGTCACATCACATCATCTTTATTTCAGCATGTGCTCAAAATGTCTTTCTGCAGCACAAACGCAAGCGGTGGACGTTGACACCATTTGCCAACAGCACGTTCAGTGACTGCACGACTCAAGCAACCCACTTGTTGTTGATGTATCATTTCAGTTTGTTGACTTAAAATTTTAAAATAAAGACGAAGCAACAAATTTTCAATGATTTTGTGGTCTCAGTAATTTTCTGAGCTGACGCATGCACTGCCCAATATGAATTCATTGTTGTCAATGGTCACGGAGCTATTAAAAAAATAAAAGTGGCACGTTTTTATGGACCGCGGTGTCGAGGGTAATAGTGTTTATGCATAGTTCAACTGCCAGCGGCAATATCAAAGAATATTTAACTGCTGTATTCAAATACTGACTTCAGTCATGAAAAAAATTTCTTTCGGAACACTTTGCTGAAAACCACATGACTCTATGACGTACGGCTGCAAAATTATGGTGTCATTAACTTTGTGCAGTTTTTTTGGACCACCCTGTAATATGAGGCGCAGCGAGCTAAATCCTCACTCGCAAATAAATATTTCGGCATGAAAAAAAATCTGAGAATGGTATAAATGTCATTAGTTGTACAGCACAAACTTGCATTTACAATAGCACAACTTCACTTAAAAATGCACATCTGTGTAGAATTGCACACTAAAAAGTCCTACATCCTTAGTCTCGAGACCAAACATAAAAGGTCTCACGGTTTATATGAAGTTTTTAAAAATTAAATCTCAACAACAACACTAATAATATGCCATTTAGTAACTTATTATCACCAAAGCTCCACTGCAGGAAGTAGCTGACTGTGACAGTATCAGCGTAGCTACTAACTGGCAGAGTCGATAGACGAGAATGTTGTTGTCGACGCAGTGGATAACAAGCCCTTGCTGCAGGACGCGTGATAGCATCTTGGACGCTACCGTCCTCTGTACCTCGACGTTCATGAAACTCTCGCAGGGCGGCAGCACAATCGACTCTGCTTCCCGACGACCAAACAACTGCACACGCAACAAAGGCTGGTTTAGGAATGTGTATAGATGAAAAACCCAACGCCTTGCTACGGAGCGTCACCTACCATATAGGACCACACAGTGTGACCTGACACCGACACAGGTGAACGCGCCCCGCCTTAACCTCATCCAGACAGACCGGTAGTCGATTTACCTGCCGCAGAGGGACGGAAGGCTGAGTTCACGGTAGTGCTGGTTATATACCTAAATAGTTTACCTGTCTGCAGACAGTCATCCATACAAGTAGTAACAACTTGATAACGACCCGACTCGAAAATCGAACCCATGACCTCTCGATCGTAAGTCCAACACCCTACCGCTACGCCACTAAGCCACCGAGCCCAGTAGACAAAATGTGCGACCCGGTCGTGACTAGCGATAGTGCAGTGCATGCTTTTTAGTCAATAAAAAAGTTAACGGGTGTCTGTAGCTTTTCAAAACCCGTCTTCGAGGCACAGAGCGTCACCTGCTCAATGTGTTACTTGTCACCCAACATGGGTAAACCCGCCACGCATTAACCCCCGGCAGGACGGTAGTCCACTTGCCTATCCCGCAGGGATGGAAGGTTGAGTTTACGATATGATTTTACCTGTCTAAAGACAGCTACTCATCTATGAAATAACCGGGACCGGCGTAGGGCAAATACGCAGTAGCCACTGTATCACGCGGCGACGTACCGTTTGTCCTAGTTCATTGGGCAAGACGTGGTCCAGACGATCAGTGATATGCATCTGGTCATAACAAAGTCGACAACCGGTGCGACCGTTAACTCTACGATTTAGCACCTCGCGACCACAGTAGCGAACTGTCACAACCAACTCGCTTTCGTCCCCGTCCGTCGCTAGCACACGGACAATGCACCGAAAGTTAAAGGTAAAGTTTACTACTTGACAAAGCGCTGCTTACATGAGTCGGACTCGTGACTCGAAACGCTTTACAAGTGGCAATGCCGCAATTGCTTTTTAAATTTCAGCCTGTCAAAAAATACTTTTCTTGTCGGAAAATTGACTTACAAAAATGTCATATTTGGAGCTGAAAACCCTCCATTTTAATATGTTGAGCATTCATTATCTCCTTTGTCAGAAATTTCTAGCTGTCTAGCAGCTTTCGCCCCATTCGCTCCCCCATAACTTCTGCAATCTACAAACTGCTTAGCGGCAGCTGATTGCCATGAGCTAAATAAATGATACCGAATAGCACCATGTAGATATCAATTTAAACCCGTGGTGAAGCCAGCAGACGTATCACCGCCTCAATCAGCTGGATTAGGTCTTCATTCCGTAGCCAGATCATTTCTCGTCCCGTAGTAGGTAAAAGGCTGATCCTAGAAATCCGGCACATTATTTAGCCTTTAGGCTACGTTAAAATCCACTGTGGTAATGATAATAGGCAAAATGATAAGCCAACACTTGCAGTGTAAGGTAGAATCGTCGTCGATTCGTGGCTCGTGTTTAGCCGCTGCGAGCGTCACGTGACCGTAGCCAGCAGCAGCAGCATCACTGCTGTCAGTGACGTCATCAACAACGTCACAGCAGACTGCTGCAGCCTCTGTATCTACATCAAACTTCAGCTTTTTCACATCCACCTTCCCACTGCCGCCGCCGTCATCGCTGCTTTCCGTGGCGAGGTCTGGAGTCTCATCTGTGCACCAATCAGCACCAGCTTCCTCCCCTATCACAACATACAAAGATTACCTGCAAGTAGCCGAAACATGCCATACTATACGGCGGGAAAACATTTTACGTTTAGTAGCTTTTATTTATTAAACACAACATGACAAACAAATGTAACGATAAGTGCGATTTTGCGAAGTCTGTTTAGCATGGTATCGAAACCTACACCGTGTCCGAAAAAGACCCTACGGTGTTTTCAACATAATCTTTGTCAAACCTTAACCTATTTTCATAATTTTTGACACGAGTCGTCCTGAGTATTCACTTGATTAAACTGTCAAGACATTTTCTTTCTACCTTGCCGCTGTGGACCCATGGACGAGCACAATTGATACCTAATGATGTAAACAACAGAATTTAAAAGTTTAACAAATATTTCATAGTCATTCATGTTCAGCAAACAAAAATACTAGACAAGATAACAAAGCTAACTGACCAAAAATATTTGAAGCCGCCAAATCGTCGATCTGCATGTAAAAATGTAGCAACAACAATCGCAGCAAAAACTTTTGTCATTATTAAAATTATTAATAGTCAGGCATAAAAATGTAAATAAAAAAATATTTGAAAGTACTTAATTTATAACAAATACTCGATGCAGCCTACTTTTGTACAAGGTACCTACTCATAGAAAACACAAACATACGGCAAATCTGTCAACACCCGATAGGAAGTCTTAATCTCAAACGAATTAGGGCGCGTACAGAGCAAAAAAAGTAAACTGAACTACAATGAAGTCAACTGCAAACTAAACAGCTCAGTTCAGTTTTGTCACGCTGTATGCGGCTTTATGTCAGCTGAATCAATAAAAATTAACAAGACTACATTCTAAAGCATTTGTAAAAGTGAAAAAGACATAAAAACGATACTTTGAAATGCAACATTCGACATCCACTGCTTTTCAATGTTGGACGCTGAATCAGCTAGCTGCAGTATTCTATAGAGTGAACGGTTCATCTTACCTGAAAATCATCTTCAAACTGATATGTCGTTAGTTCAGCAGCTGCAGCTGGCCCAGGTGGACATGAAGATGACGCAACATGATGTGCTGTTGTGTGGGCTATTAACAAAAAAAATACGACGCATAACAACAGCACACAGAAAGCAAAAGTGCGACCCGTTCAACTCACGACGTCTCGTATGTACACAAATAAGCCTACATGTTTAAATATTTTATATGTTGATTGTTCTGCATGATAGCTTTAATACTACAGTATTAAACACAATTCGGCTGACGCATAAAATGAAGCATAATGCTTTACGTAGATCTAGCAATCGGGCCATTTCCAAAATGATTATCCACGATCATTATAGTGCCAGAATGCGTATGGTCACGTTGAAGACCGTGCACAATTTCAACATGATCACCCTTTATACTGCAGACAAATAGGCCTACAGGCAATGATGATAAGTTTATTATTTTCATGACCTACTTTTGTCGCTTATCTCTCACTGCAGTGTCTGGAGTGTTATTAGTGTCCATCGTAATCTCACTCTACTCAAGCGTGGCAACTGATAGCGTCTCGCGTTTGCATATCACACGTGCGTCCAGGCAAAAACCTGCCGTCGATCATGCACGATCATCAACACGGTCTACTCTACTGCGTATTACCCCTCTTTACACTCGCATAATGCACTGCAAACCGTGTTGAAAACGGCAGAAGAATTGAGACTTTGCTGAAAAATTAATTATACCTGGATCAGTGGGCGAAGGTTTGAAGCGATAGACTCGATATGGATCGGAAGGATCCAAGCTTCTCATCGGGACGAGCTCTTCGATGTCGGGAGCTTTATAAAGCGCACAGCGCAGGCGCGTCTTCCACGCCGGATAGTCCACGTCGTCGACGCCTTCACGATAGCGCCCTGTCTGCTTCGCCCACTCCTGCACATCACGTCACCAGACATATCACGCACTTTTTACGCGCGACAGCAGGTACTGCTAAAGCGTGTGTTAACTATCGTAATTCTGTCCTGGTGTCTGCCCGTTTCTCCGTCGCAACCCGGTGCCGATTCGAGCCCAGGTGAGATAGAGATTTCAGGTTTTCATCGGTGATAGCATAAAACGTCTAGTTTTTTTGTAACAAAATTTCGTGTTGCTGTGTGTAAGGGTTCAGCTTGAGGATGCCCCCTAAAAAGTTATTTTACCGCTATTGACTTGTCTAGCGTGAAAAACGAATGCAGATAGACATGGAGTTGATGATTGCCGTAACGCGAACTGCTGACGAGTCTTTATTCCCAACAGTGATGACACTGAACAATCGTGAACTCCAAAATTAAGAATTTAAGTGATTTTTTGCGATGGTGAAAACGATTTTCCGTCGTTGCGAAAAGACACATTTGAAAATCGGGTCAAGCTAAAATACGTGAAATAATATATTATGATAGATAACCATAACCATAAAGTCTTCAAGTTTGTATAATACTTAAGTTTTGTCAGATTTCAAGATTTGTAGTGCAAAGACGATTAAGTTAATGCGTATGTATGAGATTTGATTTTTTTAATTCTTAGCATGGTCAACATGTGACAAGCTACAACAAGCGAATAAAATAGATCGACGTTCGACAGTTTAAAGTTAAAAGCATTTGCTAAAACTAGTCAAATTATGTCACTGTAACTGATGACTTCTTGATGCAATTTTGACAAAAAAATATTTTTACATAGGCCTATATTTGCCACGAAAAATCGATAACTTATTATTGAAGGCCAACACTGTATCTCAAAATGAGTCAAAAACATTTCCAACATTTTCAGTTGTAACTTAAAGAAAGATTATTCAATGTTAATAATTTTTGGTAAAAATATTCTTGCGACAATCGGCCATCGAGTACTTATTCAATTTTCAACCTCATCGAACGTATGCTCCTGCACTATCTGGGAAAACACAACCAATCAAATATTACATTTGTATCCACTGCGATGTTATTACTTAATCGAAATAACGCACAAAAAATATTTTTCACATTTCTGACACTTAGATTCACATTTCATCCAGTTGTCCATTTTTTAACTACCTACAGTAAAACTGCTAGAAATGTCGACCCATTATGCGAACAGGCAAGAAGACACTTTTTATTGTTGACAGCAGTATCGATGATTTCCCGCTCCACACTAATCTAAGCTTCACTAGTCACTTTTTGAATTGCTCAACATTCCTGAACGTTATCTGGTAGGTACACTGTTGCAAGACAGTCAAACTTTGTAATCGATTGCCTGTTGGAGACCGATATATAAAATTTATTGACCTTTTTTTGTTTATTCTAACTTGTATTTTGCTTCTTATACATTTTCCAAGTAGTGCAAAAACAAACGTTGAGCAAAATAAGAGAATAAACAGTCATTTACTAGCTTATTGTGTCAAAAATATTTGTGACAAATTTATTAGAATCTGTTATCATTTCTGAAAGTTACGATCGATAATGTCGGGGTTGTTTTTAAAATTTTTTTGGTTCATTTTAACCCATATTTCGTTTCATACCACAAAAATATTAAAATTTGACAATTTTTTAAAGTTGCAATCAAAAATGTCCGGGATGTTTTTAAGACACAGTGTAGTACATAATGGGTTGACTGAAAATGCCACACATGAAATAGACGGACCAAGTGTCCAGGCATGAAACTGACGGACATCGGCCTAAAAATGACGGACATGAAATTGAAGGACAAAAATAATATTTTCAAACCAATCAATCAATCAATCAATCAAAATGGACTACAGTGTGCAGCTTTTCGAAACAACAGCAACAACAAGTGATAGCAGCAAGGTACCTAAGTTGTATAGAATAATTTAAATGCGCATTTAATTACTAAAAACGCAACTTTGAAATATCATTGTCAAATCGGAGAAGCAAGCGGCTATGGGGAACAATGCTAAATCAAAGTCGACTCAATCTAGACCTATTCCGTCGCTTAAAACATGTCTTGCATTTTCATGTCCGTCATATCAGCGCCCCTATATAATCAGTTTACAGTAACAAAACAGTATAATTTGGCTAAAATGTTTATTTTTATTTGACCTTTAACTTTGTCAGAATTAAAAGCTACCGAAATGCAAAAAATACTTTGTTAGACAAAATGCATCAAATACTCTAAGTAAGACGTAATTGCAATAAAAAACTCCTGTATTATCATATTATCATTTATTGTCTATTTCCTCAGTTTAATTTAGTTTCGTTGTTGTAAACAAAAATATATCTAATTTATTTTTGTAAATATTAGGCTATTCGTGATCGATTAAATTTAGCAAAAACTGTACAATTTATATTGCATATTTTTATGTCTAACGAAACCCGTATTAAACTGTTCAAATTTAACAAAAGCCAACTTTTGCAATTCTTAGTTTTTGTGATCTGAATATCTTAATCTTGCATCGTATAAACGACTTTCAATGGACGTTGCAGGGCAGCAGGAGTGTCGTATTTTAAAATGAAGTCCGGACACACGGAACGCAGTACGAGGCGTAAAGCAAAATCTAAAATGAATTTTCGCACGCTTTGCGTTGTTTTAAAACTGTAGCCTAATGGGTACAAATACAGCAAAATTACTACAATAATCCGTTAAAACTTATTGTAAATTCGTGTTTTTTTCAGCTGCAAAAACCGTTGTAAAACATAATTACAAATAAATTGTCAAAGACGAAAAATAGATTTATAGGCCTACACTAAGCATGTTTTAAACACAATTACAAGTGATTTTTTTACGAATTTTAGTGAAACGGTGGAGAAAGTTGTAAAAAATGGAGTTCCTCTCGTTCTAGCTACATCCATGCAGTGTGAGATGTGTCTCATTATTATGTGTTCACGTAGTTTTACATTGTCGTTGTATTTTGTTAATTACAGGCTTATTATAAATTAGTCTTACAAAATAAGACACAAAAACGCTTACGGCCTACTGATCCGATGTCAATACGGCACAAAAAGGGACCCCTTGACAGTAAAAAAATTAGCAGCACACAATTTGCAGTCTCAATCAGAAAAAAAAACAGAAAAGGCAATTTTGCGAGTAAACAATATTTTAGACATTGTTGAAAATGCATATCTGAAATGTTCAGCTACACCATTTAAATACGCCACTGAAAATACGCTATAAAGCCTGCAAAAATGAAGCCTACACAACACAATGAGGATAGCCTGCCTATAGGCCTACGCCAGTGATTTTCAACCTGGGTTCCGCGTAACCCCAGAATTCCGTGAGCATCTGCCAAGGGTTCCACGGCTCGTCAGTAAAAAAATAAATAAATAACCTAGTGTGCGAAATTACGTCAGAACAAGCCATAAAAGTACTACGCACCGAATACTTAGTTCCAAGTTAGAACTTCTAGCCGTCCACTTTTGCATACAGTGTTGAATATTTTTCTTGTTATTAACAATGTTAGAATATTGGCATTGACTTTAAACTTTAAGGTTTAAGACACAAGCCTAATTATTCATGTGTCCATTTATTGAAAGACCATTTCCTGAAACATTCTGCTTGAGCGCAACTGGCTGGGGGGTCCAGACCCCTGAGCTATACGTGAGTGTAAAAACGTAAAAGATCCAATAATAATTTTTGGGCCGTTGGCGACCGCCTCGTAAAGTGTTTTTGGTTACGGGTGAAATAAAAATGCTAAATGATATTATCTAATACGGTAAAATTAAACACGTCTTTTGCCTGCTGTTTTATCGTCAGCGTTTCACGGTTTTGCCCCAGACTCCCACAGGCTTTCTGCCTCTGAACTCCGCCGATCCCCAGACACCCTGAAAATTCCACTTTGCCGACGCCATTGGACTCACGGATCACTGCATGCCATTGGGTTCCGTGAGTGATTCTGACACTTATAGAGGGTTCCGCTGCAGCAAAAAGTTGAAAAACACTGGCCTACGCTTACCATAAATACGCGCCCGTGTTCCGGCGACCAGTTCTGTTTTCCGTGATGTTTCCACACAATACGGAACTTGGTCCTGTCTTCATCGATCCACTGAAGACCATTGATATCTCCTTGATTCAGCAGTCTTTCGAGCCACGGACGAAGACGTTTTTGTTTCTTTTCCTGCGCACTCATTAGCTCATCTCTATATGTATCTTGAATTTGAGATGCGAGTCTGTTTTGGCTGACTATGTAGGCCTGCTGACAACCATGTACCGGCAACTGCTATACAGTCAATCAACGGACTGCTACTATGCACTGATTTAAGATAATCTATCGGCAACACACAGTATTTTCGTATAATTAACAGACTTTCGACCCTTGTTGAATTACAAAGTCAAATTAGTCTGTACATTACGCGCAGTCATAAACGTGACTGCGTCGGAAGTTGTGTCATGTTATGATTGCCATCGAAAAACGATATTTAAGAAGTATACAACTTCAGAAAATCGTCTGTCGAATGCGGCGGTCTACACAAAGCATTCGACTGTTGCACTGCAGCCAGCAGCTAACCGATACTCAACATTTCCCGGACTGCCGTAGCCGGGAATTTCCTTCGGTTGCCAAACGGTTCTGGTTTCTCGCTCATTATCGGTAATTCCCTCTCTCAGCACAGCATTCCGGACGATCGCTCTGCAGTGTTGGGAAACGTTGAAACCGAAACAAACTAACGACAAAAATACCCTCTTGCATACTGCAGTGTCCGCATTGAACGTCTGACATTAATAATACTGCGGGTTATTATGCAGCCGTCTTAATAGGCCGCAGTACGCGTAATGCCTGTCCATCCGCGGATCCGTCCGTCTGTTCGTCCATCACGTGTATAAACTCAACAACGCAAAGACAAAAAAGAAAAATCGGCTGTAAACGTTTCTCAATTCATGATATCGGCGTGCCAATTTTTGGCTTTTACAGTCAAATATATGAGACGGACGGTCGCACACTAGCAGCATTTGATGGCCCATTTCCGAAAACTCCCCCACAGATGCAAAAAATCTCGCAGATATCTCTTACACAAGCCAATTTAAAGCCAATTTTGTTTTAAATTTCGTTGCCATGGCAACGGGGGTCGGTCGGGGGAAAATGCAATTGGCAGTATTCGATGGCGCATTCCTGTAAACCCCTTATAGATGCAAAAAGCTTGCAGAAATCTCTTATACAAGTCGAGTTACAGTTAATTTTGTCCCAAATTTCGTTGCCATGGCAACTGAGGTCATACTGGGGTAAATATAAATGTCACCGTTAATTAGGCCGACCTCGAAAACCATACCCTTGAACCAAAAATAACGACTCTATCTTGCACACAACGAAAGTTATGACAGTTTAAAGAATTTTAAAAAAATTTTCCATAGGCGCCATTGTATTTTTTCGAATTTTTCGAATAAATAAAGCAAAAATTAAATTTTTATTTTGTAACATTAAAAAGGCACTTTTTGCGCAAAACCGCGTCATTTGGCATATTAACCGTAAAAATCGGTCTAACGCACTCGCCTGTAGGCGAGTTCAGGAACCTAAAAAGTTAGTGTAGTAAATTTCGAACAGGAGGGGTGTCCATTTCACTTATATGGGGAGCAAAAACCCCTGGACGGATTGAGCCCAAATTTCTTTTGGTGATAGGCGTCTACGGCATAATCACGCCGTTCAAATTTGGTGACGACGGTTTAGGAGTTTTTGGTTGGCTGACGATCAAAGTTTGCCTTTTCCCATAGACTTTGAAGGTCGTCCTTACAACACTCACATTACCGTGTGAGCTGCGATACAACGATTTATAGCTTGACGCTTTGCGTTAAAAATTGCGGCCAATCGTCGGCAATCGAAGCACATGAAGACATGGTTACTGACAGCCTATATAGGAACTCGCCATCGCATTGTCCAACGGTACCTTTTACGATTTACCGTTCAGCCACAATATTGCACGATTGGCATAACAAAGTGCATAATGACCTGTCAAAATCATCAAAGTCAATAATCTTCGTGTTGTGTGAAAGGGCTTATGCGACTTTTTGTAGGCCTATTAGTGATCAATAGTAACCTTAGCACTATCTTTCACCGTTTTTGAAATACGACGTGCCTGCCGTTTAGTCACAATAACGCGTACTGACCCTCAAGGTCATCCAAGGCCGATAATTTTCATTTTATTGGAAATGGTTTTTATGGGGCTCCTATATTAGTCATATCTAGCTGTAGCAATCTGGGCTTTAATCTTTCATCGTTTCTAAGATGTGGCTAGTTTTCGGTTGAAAAACGCACATTTTGCTTAGCCTACCCCTTTCTTTAACCCTAAATTTGAAGAAGTTAACCTTGCACTGCATCGCCCAAATTTTTGCATGTCTATGTTTATGACGCAGAGCTAATTAGGCCTATTTAAGTTTTTCGGCAAAACCTACCGACTTCGGCGACCGTTTAGCCATAATACATACGTCGTTATATACACACAGACAGACAGACGGTCGACAGAGAACAGACAGACACTTAGTAGCAAAGGGCTAGACCTTTAAGCTTACAGCTTAATGGTCGGCTCAAAAACGAAGACACCGTTTGCGTTTTTGCCCTTGCTTATAGCTAGCCTACTTGTTTCACTAAGTTCGTTTGCGTCAGTTGCGTCCGTTGCTTTGTTGCGTATTTTTTGCGTTGCCTGCTTTGGTTGCGTCGAAAAGGTATGCAACGATCTGAGCTTTGCTTTGGGTGGAAAGTAACAAGAAATTTGAGCTAATGCTCACGGGACGCGCGAAAGCCTATAGCAGTTTCTGCCCGCAGGCAGTCACCCATCGCAGTACTAACCGGGCCCGGCGTAGAGTAACTTCGTTTCAGCCGAAACGCGTTACCAACGACGCCACGCCACCAATGCCAGCACCGTGGCGCCGCCTTGTGAATGATTTTG
>Ga0056128_1010508_pt1 | contig 11536 bp, 7 predicted proteins | sample WorMetLIZISLAND2_FD_71113 | JGI IMG/M metagenome (GOLD analysis project Ga0056128, IMG submission 71113) | Marine gutless worms symbiont microbial communities from Max Planck institute for Marine Microbiology, Germany - Olavius geniculatus... ... | reverse complement strand
TCGCTACACTACCTCGTGAGATGTCAGATGACGCACTCAAGCCGGCGACGCCACTGACCAGTTGCGTGATCAACGTTGATCGAGCCTGGCATGTGGCCCCCAAACAACCCCGACTTAAATCCGGTCCATTATGTGGTTTGGGATATTCTTCAACAGAAGGTCTATCAGTGTTCACGATTCACGTCAGTCAACCAGCTGAAGCAGGTGACTGTCACTGAGTGGGGCAAACTGCCACAGCGTTTGGCTGATCGCACCATTGGTCAGTGGCGTCGCCGGCTTGGGTGCGTCGTCCAGCAGCAAGGCGGACACATTGAACATTTTGATGTGAAAACTGTGAGACGTGATTTTTAGACAATAACTGAAACAACAAATAGTGTTGTTAATTTCTTAAAATGTGCCGTTACAAAAGTCGTCTTGTTTTTAATTGTTATTCGTAAGACACTGACATTTCACAAGGTGGTGTAGTAACACACGTTGGGGGTGGTGGGATCTATAGTGACAGTTTTATTGCAAATTGTCTCCTGGTTCGGAGAGTGAACAAATTTTTGAAAATCGGTTGATATTTAGTGAAGTTATGAGGCCTACAAAAATGGTGCCATTTTTGGCCCACCCTGTTGTGCCAATCGTATGCATTTATGACCAAATAGCAAATATCCAAATGTATTGATTTCTCAGCATAAAATATAGGCCTATACAACATATATACAGTTATATTCAGCTAGTAATTTAAATGGCATTATAAAATAATTTAAAAGAAAAAAAGAGCGATATTATGTACAGCTGAAGTGTAAAAGTTCATAGAAAAGTGTGTCACTGTCACTGTTACTCGAAGCGCACGGTGTGTGTCCTCCACAGACTTCTGTCCATCGCGACGTGCGGCACAGATGGTGTGCAGCTGGCGCTGCAAAGTCTGAGTTGACTTCTACTAACGTTAAGCCGTATGTATGCATGTATTTTAATTATAACGTCGCTGCTCATAACGACGATGATGAGCGACAACGTTAGGCCGCACTTGGTAGCAACCTTTATAAAAAATAGCTGTGTGTTAATTAGTTCTACTCTCTCCCCGGCAGCGACTTCGAAGCGGCATTTTCTTGGTTGGAGTGAACAAGCTTAGATCGTCGGGTCGAGTTGAGCAGCAATTGTTAATTGCTGCGCCGCAGAAGTGTCAAGTCCGACTGAGACTGGGTTTGAAATATACTCAACGGCGACGATCGCAAAAATTGAGTTGCGTTAAGCGTTGCAAAAAATTTCTGCTCAGGCTTAGTATGATAAATCTTCTGATGTGCTGTAGGCTTGGAGAAATGTCCTGGTATGCAAAAAACGGGGGGAAACGTCGGAGGGGAAAAGTTTGTCGCCCTTTACATGTAGCTCATCACGACAACTCTCTGTTTACATGAATGAAATGTTTTAAGATTTGCAATCGTGTTAACTTCACACTAGCAAAGTTGTGAATGGTGCACTGTGTTACAAGTCTTTTAAGTTGGAATTAGAGTACATATCGTAATTAAACTTTTGTGATATGAGTCGGTCGCTCTTTATCAACAAGAAACGAACCGAGTGAGCAGTGTAGTCTAAATAGACCACTGAGAGTAGACCATCTTCTCTCTGATTGACGTGTGTTTACGAACTGGTAGGCTTGTGACATATAGGCCTAAACAGTTTCACTTACTGTTAGAAGACAATCATCGAAGTTTTTCAGATCATAAACGTGCAAACGTAACAAACGAGCAGATCAACAGGTTAAGCAACTGGTATACTCATGTACTGTTCATTTTAGTCTAAGCATATTTTGTGTATTATAATAAATGATAAATCATCATTATTATCATTATTATTAGGCAGAATCGCTTCTTGCAGCGCAAGCGATTCCGCCTATTGCTACACATTACGTCGTAGCGTAGTCTGTTTCAGACTGTCTGTCGCCTGTCTGCCTGACAGGCCTACATTTGTGCATTTTGCTTAAACCGTTTGGGGGATTTGGATGCTTTTGGCTGGTTCACTTGTGGAGTCGAATGACACATTGTGTTAGATGAGGTCTCCGACTCTGCACGGAAAGCGAGGTTTAGGGGCAAAACCAAACCTCACCTCTAACCAAAACATACAATTACAAATTGTTGCTGCCACCTGGCGAATAAAAACGAAAATCGATTTCGCCTTTCACCAAATTATTTTGGCGCTTATTATTATTATCATCATTATCATCATCATCATGCTCATTAACATTAACGTTCATACGAACCTGTGGCAAAAACCTGTAGGCCTATGCGTATGTGAAATAGACCTAGATAATAGTTTCTAGACGGCGGTATGATAGCACTTGACAAAAAAATCTAGTCAAAGGAAGTCGCGCTCGCGTTCCAAAGAACTTAAAAGCATAAACTAATGATAACTAAATAAACCACATGGCTCTGGCAGACTAATTCATGCTGCCGTAAGCAGCCCGTTGAAGTAGAGAGTAGAGAACGTAAACCTCTATATATTTTGAAGCTATGAGGCAATGTCGTCGCTTAGCTTATTTGTACCCTAAGTATTCGACTTCAAGTCGTGCACCGAACTTGATACTCGCAATGCGTCGTTTGCTTACGCGGGTAAAATGCTCGTACGCTGAAGACTTTGGAACTCTTACAACTGCTTAATGTAAACATAGCTGTGCTACGTTTATGTCACGTGATATCCGTTGAAGAATGGTCGTCTCGTTTTTTCCCCTTTTTTTGCTGCTGCATAGGTCGTGCAAAACGTAAGTCGAATGACAGGAATAGGCCCTATCTGTGACGTCAAATTCAGATATTTCTGAAAGAGAATAAAAATTGGCAAAATTTCTGACCAATGTGCGTGCAAAACTTTCCTCTGGTTTGTTTTAGCGTTCCAGCCACAGAGCGTCAACTAAAAATCCTAAGCAGTGTTTTTTTCTAGCCAATTTTCCATGCGCGGTGAATACTGACGTCGGTGACGATGGATGTTTCGACAGGATCGCGGTCGTAGTCCCAGCCGTGCGGGCAGGCCACGCGTCGCCGGACCCCCCAGGTGTCGTTTAAACCACCACTATCATTGTCGTCATACTCGTCGTCATCAGTCGTAGCGTTCCAGACAACGAAACACTTCTCTGCGGTCACTGACGACCGTGCTCCTGATTGCGTTCTGTTTGCCAGCAACTGCAAACATCACCACACAACAATCCATCTGCATAATTCTTTTAATCACCGTCAGCATCATAGTTGTCGACATTTCGTCGATAGAAAACATTGTTCTGACATTTAAAAAAATTATTTCAACTGCTCTATTAACTCATATGTATATATTTATTCAGTTATTTATTTAGTTAGTAGAGCTAGATATTTAGACTTGACGTCATACTCTTAGTTCATGTTATATAGCGTAGTCGACGCGTAAAACCGGCTTATTCGCGCCACAATTTTAGAGGTTACAAGTGTTTATCATTACCCAGATCACTCATGGGCTACAAGCACTAGTGAACGTAGCCTAATATTCGTACTATTCGGCACACAAAAAATACAGATGTGTCAAGTTTGACAACGCAATATTTAGAGTCCAGTCGACCAATAATTATTACCACAGTACACTCGTGATAATGGGCGGATGTTGTGGGAATAAAATTGTACTGTTCTACAAGAGGTTAATGTTGATCATATTTGCGGTTGACGGACCTGTCAAAGCGAGACAAGTAGGCCTAATTGGTTTATCGGCAGCGCCGCATTCGGCCTCGCTCTCACGAAATGCGCTAACTGCGTGCACGCTCTAAGTAGGCCTCAATAGGCTACCGACCGACAAACTAAACGTTGCCCATACAGCGTAAGCCCAATCTCAACCGTATTTGAATTTGTTGTGCACATGCTGAATAAAAAGTAAAGCTGTACTTAGGCAGTGTGTCAAGACAATGCGGATTTGCTGCACAGATTGTTGTATACAAAAAAACCGCAATAAATCAAAGTAAGTGGAGTACATTGCGACACATCTCTGAAAACATGCCACACTTAAACGGATTTCCGGCTGCGCGCCTCTAGGCCTATCTGTCTTATGCCGTAAAGTAAATAGGTGATTAGTTTTTACGCGCGACGCTTTATGTGCTAGCGCGTATATTAGCTATCGTTATTCTGTCTCCGTCTTTCCGTCTGTCACGACCCGGTACCGATTCAAGCCCCGGTGTCATAGAGACTCGGGGTTTTCGCCATAAGATATCATTTTCTTGTGACAGAATACCGTGACGCTGGGTAAAAGAGTTCCGCTCGAATGACGGTGTCAAACACGGTACCCCTAAAAGGTCGTTATTCCACCGCTGTTGGCTTGTCTACCGTGAAAAAAAATACCATTACTTAGACTGCTGCATGAAGCGCTACCTTGCAGCGGTGCTGCGGCTCAAAGCCGACGAACGTCATGATGCTCATGTGCATGATGGACGGGAAGTTGTCGAAGACTGCGATGACGGCGAAGACGAACAGCTGATAGCGCCCGTAAGCACCGAGCAGCTTCAATGCCTCGTCTAGGTTCATCGTCAGTCTAAACAGCACGCGACATCTAAGACCTGTGGTATAGACTTATGCTAGGATTAACAGCGTCTCGCTGTTTCCGGGAAGTAGTGTCTGTCGTCAACTTAACGCTGTGCCTGCTGGCTGGCTGTTACGTTTTATTTTCGTACTCATTTCACGGCTGTAGCATGTGCTGCATCAAATCGATCGAGAACATGTTACCTATTATTGGCATATTTACTCTCTCAGTGATTTTATTTCACATCTTTTTTTGTGTGTTACCGATTTGAGGCGATTCCAGTTTCGAACTACCTGTGACTAAAATATGTATTTTATGCATGTTGACACCAATGCATACAAAAAACGATCACAAATATACGCAAAAATATTATCGATCTTCCTTATTAAGTAGCCTACTGTAACCTCTTTTTCCAAAATTATGCATAAAAAATTAATCAATTAAAATCTGGAATCTGCAGCTAAAAGATTAATGTAGCTTATGCATTTTCGATTAAAGAACATCAACGGTTATCTGCAAAGCGAGGGAAACAAGCGCTGTGGCCAGTTCATTCGTTGTAGGCTACTAGAACGTCCGCTGCGACGCTAAAGCGACGCTCCGATAATGGATGATAAAGCCGCTTACACGAAAAAAGCTCGAGTTATGGATTAGAGGAGAAATCGGGATGGTTTGGGTACTCTAACTAAATCTACAAAGCATCGTCGCCACATTAAGCTCAATATTAATTTTTGTCGTAGAAAATTGTGCCACTACTAATTGCCATGCGGTTCTCTAGATAGGCCGCATTACACGTCTTGAACGTCTGTCTGTCTTCCCGTCTGTCTGCCCGTCAGTTTATCCCACACAGGCTCTTAAATGAAAAACAAAAAGGAATTAAACTAAAATTAGTGTGAACGTTCTCAAGAACACGAATAACTGGTGTGCAAACATTCACACGGGACCGGGCCGACATTTTCCTAGTAATGTATAGAGACTTAAGAACTACTGTCAGTAGTCCAACGATTACGTCATATTTTGGAAGAATAAATCTTTTTTTTCCATACGTTGGTTGCAGAGTGGGTCAAATTACACAATAATTAACGAAATAGCAAGGGGGTACACCTACGACTCCAGGTTTATGGCAGACCGTGGAAAGCGATGTCAAGACACAATTTTCATCGGCGATTTCACTGCAAAATTATAGCCCCCCCCCCGTTTATAAACGGCTAAATCTTGGTCTATATTAAAAAAACTATCACTGCAGAACAAACCTCTAACGACGCAGCTGACAAGTCGGACGAACCGATAACTGACAGACATATGGATAGAATGTAACTTAAGTTAATGAACTGACAGCATGCTAGCTGGTGTCGCCGCCTACTATAGGCCTATGTCAGTCGGTATATTAAACACTACTGCGTTATGTGACACTGCTAGGCAGCTAGGCCTGCCGGCTCACTCTTAACACACAGCATTAGGCTGTCCTGTGTCACGTCGTAAGGTGGTTGTAAGATACAGGGCGGTCCAAAAAATAAACAGCTGTTTTATGTTAGCAGTTGCAAGTAGCTTATCGCTTAGTGTGCCAGCTGCAGGCGTGCATTTCGTTTCGTCATAATGCTGCTGTGGCGTCATTCTAGTAAATCCTGGGGGTCTCGCGTTTCTCCATCCCTTCCCGTACCCTGCCTTTCCCTCCTCTCCTTTTCCCTCCTTACCATACCTTCTCTTCCCCTACTTTCCCTTCCTCTCTTACATCCTTACCGCCTTTTCCTTTCCCATTTCGTCTTTTTATTTCTTCTCTTCCCCTCCCCTTAGAAGTAGGCCCTCTTAAATTCAGCTAGGGGTCCTGGCCTGGGGGAGCGCTGTAAGCGGGGTCTGGGGCGGAGCCCTAGCCGTAATCGACTTTGCTGCATTTTAACCTTAAAATGTGACATCTGGCGGCAAAAATTTGATAGATTTTCCTAAGAATCAACTGACCAAATTGCAGTTTACACCGTAAAGGTCAATCGGAGACCAAAAGTTTGTTGTCAGTCGTTCACGCAGGACTCACGCAAAGAAAAAATTGAAATCACAAATCCTTGGGGGTCCGTATACCGCTTTAGCCCCCTAAATGATGCCCCTGAAAAAAGTTGGTTTTCTCTTTGGTTTCTTATTCCTCACGTTTGGCATTTTCAGCGCATCCGCTTAGCAACGGATAAACGCCAACGCACCCACAGTAATGTTGTTTGACGTCTCCTATGTGAAGAACCGTCGCTATCTGTTGCATCGAAAGAAAGTAAAGTCCATGCTGAATATTTCTGTCGTAAACTTGTGCGATAACTTTGGCCTGATTCCGAAGCGTTCCGATATGATATCGCGACCAACGGCATTAAAAAATTGAAAAATCGTAGTTTCGACCACTCCACTATCGGCTGACACATTGTCTCGCGAGAATCCTAGTGAAGAGCGAATATCCCCGTAATTTTTATATTACTAGAAACTACCGTTTATGGCGAACATTTATGTCTTCGCATAGTTGCTTCCAAATTCGAGGCAAAAAAATTAGTCAAACAAACGCAGAAAGCACATATTAACAGAAAATGGTATCTGGGATTATTCAAGGTAGGCCTAACATGTTTTGGGAGTCGTTTGAAAGCCCACAAGGCACTTTTTGGTGCCGCATAATAATGTTTGCTTCAGCTTCAATAACGTTTCAATAGTATGGCGAGCAAAAATAGTAATTATTGCTATTTTCAACTACTCCACATCGTTTGACGCCCCTTCTTTAAGGAATCGCCTAGAATATCCACATGAATCTTACCGCCTGAAAGTAGAGTCTCTAGGCTACATTTTTACTGCTGGTGGGATACGGGTTTTTTTCTTGAGTAAAACACCAACATTTTAAAAAATTAATATAGCTGTGAATTTTACAAAAGTGATTAAGTTTTACAATGTGTGTACTTGTAAACCACGTTACTAGTGATTTGGCCCTACATAACGTGTTCGTGCTGCACATTTCCCGTAGCATGTCTGCACAAATTACGACAGTCGATTGGTCGGTTGGAGACTGCGAATACTGCTACTGCTACGACGACAATTGGCCCTTATCGTATCCTATTGCTGCTATTTTATTGAACAATTAACAGAATCGAGAATTTTCGAGAGTTTTGTGGAAAAAAAGAAAGAACAGCAGTTACAGGCGTCCATCGGGCGGCTGCGTGCTGCAACCACTGCACGCTGTAGACAGATAGCATGCAATGTCGCTGTGTTGTCTCAACCTGTACAGTTGATAGTTTTGTAGACTATGCAGTAGAAGCTGCTGCAGCGCTACAGGTAAGTGAGCGCATTTCGCTCTGTCACTCTATGTGAAGTTACAGATGTTGGTCATCCACTACCGTTGCAATTTTAATGTATTCGATGGCGGCGCTACACAACAAGAAGCCCAGCTGTCGCTAAGATAGCCGACCGTACTGGTTGTTAGTAACCTTCAAGGTCATTCAAGGTCGATGATTTTCATTTCATGTGAAAGGGCATTTCCTATTGTAGTGATTAATAGTTACCTTGGTACCATCTCTCACCGTTTTCGAGATATGGCCAGTTTTCCGTTGAAAAACGCACATTTTTTCTACCCCCTCCAATCAACCCCAAACTTAAAAATGTTTTCCTTGCACTAGATCGCTGAAATCTTGCACGCCTAGGTTTAAGACACATGGCGAATTATTCGTGTAAACGTTTTTCTCTAAAACCTACCTGCTATCCAGGGTACATTTGTTACAGACAGACGGACGGACAGACAGACGACAGGCAGACGACAACTAGTACCATAAGTTCGACCGTTACGTAAGTATAGGTCGGCTAAAATGATATTATTATTATTTTTAAACCTTGAGTACCGAATTCAAGTAGACCACAGCGGCGTTTAATCCGTGGTGGAAACCGCATTTTCCCATTGGATAACCTTTAACAGCCGCCAGAACAAGTATTTGTTTATTTACTTATTTAATAAATCAAGCACATAACAAACGTAAACGGGGATAGAAGCTGGCAATAATTTACTTATAGGCCTAGTCGGTTGTTTCCTTGGCGTTTTCAGTGACGGCTATGATTTGTCGGCCCATCTACTGCACTAATCGCACTGCATTGATTTGTTATTAGGCCTATTATCATGTTGGGTTTCTGTAGTTTTGAGCTAGCTAAATTAAGTGGTAGTATATCTAATCAGCCACATTATGATATTTTGATTCCTTAGGACTCAATAGATTCATTATAAGGGTTTAGTCTTAGTGTCAAACGTTACCGGCGCTCTGTCGTCGCCCAAGTTAACGTCGCACGCGAATGAATTATTGCTAAGTCTTGCTGCCACTCTCTTCCGCATTTCGTTTTTATACTCGCTTGAGCCTGACCAAACGCTCATTATTTTATCAAAACAACAATAATTATACGCCAGTTGATGTGTCGACTGTTTAAGACTGACCACAAATCAGATGCCGCGACTCTGAGACACACTGTAAACAAATGCTGAAGCTGGACATGAGCGACGTAACGTCCACTTTGGAATTAACGGAGAAAGGTCCCTTGGGAAAATGTCCGACATCTTTGACCACAATGATAGATATGCCTTTAATTTGTGCAGCTGAAATAGCAGATCAGATGACCGAGTGCCGGTTTCACATCTTCCGCCAAGTCCAGAGGCGTCATTTAGGGGGAAGGTCTACGGACCCCCAAGAATTTACGATTTTGGTTGTTTTCCCTGCAAATCGTAGCTTTAAAGCAGTGTTACTGCTGCAAGTCCAATAACGCTACATAAACTATAGAATTCCCCAAGGATTACTTAATCCCCAACGATTTACTCAAATGACGAAATGTGCAGATATAGGCGGAATTGCTTGCGCTGCAAGAGCGATTCCGCTTAGAAAGAAGCGGGAGACGTGTTGACTACTGCAACGCTCTTATTGGCGTGGTCAGTCCGAGAGTCGACTGCAGGTGACATAATCACTCAGTCACTGGGCAATGCGATTAATTACTTGCGTTCAGCGAGACGACCATGGACGAACTAAACTGCAGCTTGACTGGCTGTGTGTCTGAGCGTACGATATACAACTCCCAGCCGCCGGCGGGAGCCGATCCCCAGCGTACTGACGTGACGTCCGTATATCGGTCGTCGCCGTTTCTTTCAGTTCCGTTGAGCAGACGGCCTGGACGTGATCACGACTGTACGTTGTATGGTCAGCTCACTGCAGTCGTGTGTCGCGGTGCCTCAGAATGTTGGACCAGCTGCCAGTGGCGTCGCAGTTGCCCCCCCCCGCTCTAAATTTTATGTCGTCGGAAAACTTTCTTCCAACCGGAGTGCGCAGACGGACGCAGCATTGTGAAGCCGTCGGTAAGCAACTTCGAAGGATCAACTATGCAAACCGTTATAAACGTATATATGAGATGAGTAGAAGTGGGTGGTGCTATAACAGTTCTCCACTACAAGCACGGTCATCGAGACCAAAGCGCGTGAGCGAATTCATGCAGGTGTTTTCAGCTACTTCTTGTGTAGGCCTGTCATTACTGCTACAGGCACTTTCCAGTCTTGTCCGGCATTAGTGTTGTAATCGTGTTATCAGACAAATGCCACTCTAAGCAGCGACGTTCAGGGTAGACGTCAGCACCTAAACACGAACCTTGACCAACTATGCTGTAACGATGACGGCAACACCGTCGTCCTTGTGAAAATGGGGACAATAAAACGCAGGATAGGACAGATCAATTTGCAAGCACCAGCTAGTTATCATTTGTTTTTATCTGTGTGTAATTAATTAACATTGTTATTAATAGTCATTTTTTAAAAACTTTATTAAATGAGTTTTAAGCCTGTGCACTTCTCCCAGCAGTTACTGTACTTAAGCTATATACTGTGTATTTTTTTACCATGTAGAATATCTTCGTACATAACAAGGGCAAAATAACACTTAGGCTATTATTTCTCAAGTAGAAACTTATATGACCGCCATACAGACAAACAGACGAACGGATCGTATCACGCGGTAAAATAGAACTCGGCTTGTATTTTCCTAAGTTATCGTTATAAATGAAATTAGCATTTTTCTAATAATATTTTCTTGTAATATTTTCTTAGTCTGTATAGTCTGTATAGTCTGTCATTGCACTAGCCTGTTACGTTAGTAGCCTACAGAGAGATTAAGACGCCTTGGTGTGGATCGATGTTTCATACTATTCGTGTGAGCGCCAGAGAACGTGACGCTGTGTCATACGTAGCCTACGTGTAGGATGCTGCTGCCGGTTTCTTTGTTCTGGTTGAGTTAGATCACTCACTCACTGTTCTGTCGGTGTTCGCATGACATGCCATACAGACATCTTTTCACATCACCAGAGCTATATTTAGTAGTCTGCGCCACGAGAGCAAGCGGCTTTCTTCAGAGAAGCTTATGAATGCATGTCTTCGGTACACATTCTGATGATTTCCTTGTAGTATTATTTTACGCGCTGCATGCTCATTATCCAGCACATTAGCAGCGTCATACGCTACCGCAGCCATACAGTTGCACGTCACCAGCTATAGGTGCAGTATTCTAAACATAGGTCCATCACACACATTCCCCGTGTAATGCAGTGTCGATCATTGCGATGCGTGGTAAAAAGTAGGCGAGCAAAATAGAATTTGTGGAGCAACAAGAAATACATTACTGCGATGAAACAGTTGTAAACAAATTTTTGGCTGCAGAATTAAGTAATTAAGTAAGTAAGTAAGTGCATATTTAGAGTGTACAATGTCAGCCAGTGGCCGAATTATTCTTCTAAAAAATTTTTTACGACCTAACGCTTAGCCACAATGCATCCGTTATCATATCCGTTACAGACGACGACGGCGGACAGACAGACAGACAGACGACAACCGTATCATAAACTCAACCGTTACAGTTCTAAGTACCTTGCCTTGCCTTCGGGGTGAGCAGGCTCTTACACCTGCCCAGCGCTGAGGCCGTATCAGTTCGGCCCAATGCGCGTCCCCAAAAGTAACCACAGGTTACAAGTAACGGCTATAAAGCCGTAGTCGGCTATAAAGCCGAAA
>Ga0056128_1010505_pt1 | contig 11538 bp, 7 predicted proteins | sample WorMetLIZISLAND2_FD_71113 | JGI IMG/M metagenome (GOLD analysis project Ga0056128, IMG submission 71113) | Marine gutless worms symbiont microbial communities from Max Planck institute for Marine Microbiology, Germany - Olavius geniculatus... ... | reverse complement strand
AATTTTATCTCAATCGGGTCAGGGGTTTTGATTCTGTGGGGGGTCGAATTTTTGGCTTTCCCATAAGAAAGAGAAGTCGCCGTTAACACAGGGCTTGAACTACCGTTCAGCCTGTGATTTTCAAGCTGCTTCGGCTTAGCACGCTGGGAGACCTTTTTGTTTGATACCCCGTTTACACGATCAAGCCGGCTCGACGAGCTGGCTTTATGTTAGCTGGACGAGCCAGTTCGATGTTTGTTCCACGTTTGCTAGATGCCTGCTAAATGTTTGCTATGCTTTATGCATGTTTCATATTTGCTCGATGTTTGCTCGATGTCTGATCGATGTTTGCTCGATCGTGTAAACGGGATATTAGACTACCGGCGCAACGGTTATGTCGTTGGACTTACGAGACGAATAGTCATTAGTCAAGTAGTTACCACGTAACAAGTAGCTATAGGGTAACTGGAGCTAGCTGGTTAACCACAAGTTTTTCTGGCTATCAGCAAAAGCATGCTGACATACATATGCCTATATGACTTATATGCCTGTTTTACGTGACTTTGTATAGACGGGGCCGAGGTATCGAGATGTTACGAGGTAAACGATCAGAACTTCTGTTTCTACACGAATGGCTTAATATTGACTTGGGATGAAGCGAGAGAGTTTTGTGCGAGAAGAAACTCAACTCTGCCGATCATCACTGATGAAAACGTTGACATCGTGTTTCAGCGGTTCATAGTTAGTGATTCTTACAGCCTGATACAGAACCAAGCTGTCTGGATTGCTGCTCACATTCGTCCCTTTAGCGCCAGCGTCAACTGGCACTGGATTGACGGACAAACGTCAGGTACAACAAAGAAAAACTTTATACTTTATGGCACCTTTCACTAGTCCAAAGTACATTGGCTAAAATATTTTTTGTGACAGGGATACGGATAAATCAACCAGTCAGTTTAGTGGCAACTATGAACTCAAGTGTGGTCTATAGCCTACAAACTGTCAAACGGACACGAAGTAAAAGACTGCACTGGCAATGTCTTAACAGACACGAGCATACAAAAGTTATGGCAACAATAATTATAGCGTACATACAAAATCAAAAAATGACTTAAATCAGAGCATCGTAAAGGAAAGAAATAACCAACTGAAACGTTTCAGAGTTTCTTTCGCTGTTTGTAGTTTAATGTGACTTTAGCGTATTGTCAATCTCAGTAGGTTAATGATTCAAGTAGGCCTAGACTACACGCCAACACTCAGCGTGTTCGGAGTCGAGGAGAGAGATAACGCCGATCTCAAACAGAAAGCACGTACAAGACAACGGTGCTAAGTTTCGATGTGAGGTAGCCAGAAATGGCAAAGTCAAAAAATCGGAATTTTACCCCCCCCATTTTTTTTTGGGGGGGGGGTAGGGGTAGGGTGTTACCCACATTGCAAAAGAAGAATCGACAGCAGAATATCGTGTGATAAATTCATGAAGATCGGTCCAGTCAAACTTCAGTTGCATGCTGGCGAAGTTCGAAGACTGTGCAGTGGCCGGGCAAATTGGACTTTTCGCCATTTTGAACTGAACGCCAAATTTGACCGGAATTAGGTACAAAGCTGAAACTTAGCAGTTTTCTTGACTAAGCCATTGTGTATAAGGATGCGGAAAATGGGCATGACGGCGTTGTAACTGAGGTCGCTAAGTGACGCCAAGGTAGACGTTTCGTGCTAAAATCGGCCGCCCTGACGGGCGGTTGGTGTCCCGAAAATGCACGGCATAGAAGCACATTTTCCAGACATACCACATCAAAACAAATCGTCTGAAACATAATTATTTGTTGAAAGTTTTTTTTAGTTATTAAGGTCACATGACTGGACTTGGTTTATTTTCGTGGCAAAACCGGTCAAAAGAGGGTTTTTGGCTCTAGTCCCTAAACGGTGACCTCTAGAAAAAAGTGTCGGTGACAAACATTGTTTATCTTGGCCTGGCCTATCGTCTGGCATCGACGTTGGGACCCTAAGTTTACAACTGAGTTCACCAAATGGCGCCAAGTTGTCGAAATCCAAAATATTACGTACGCTAAATCACTTTAGGGGCTTAGAACCCTCAATGTATTTTAATTACCCCGTAAATCTATACGTCGTTGGAAAAGGCTATAAATACTCTGTCATGTGTTAAAATATCGTTTCGTTGATTTTTACCTATCTTAAGAAAAACGGGTTTGAATATTGTTGAACAAAAAGTAAAAACATGACAAAAATTTTAAGCCCCGCAAAAATTTAAAGATGTGGGGGCGATCGAATGTGGTAAAAACTCTGAACATTGGTCCACATACACACGTAGAATTTTTTGGGCCATTCCTTGAATAAATTACGATTTTTGAAAACTTTTGTCAAAAAGCGTCAAAAAATTGGGTTACATTTGGGGGGGGGCGATTTGTTGAAAATGGACCAAATTTTTAAAATGTTTATTCCAGCATTGACATTACTGACCTATAACCAACAATCTGGCGCAAAAATCGGATTGATATCACCTACAGTTTCTGAGATCTGCTGCACGGTGCATTTAATTCCTAAAAGGGGGAAATTTTAAAAACATTTCTCCTTTATTCCGTGTAAACCTTTGGTGTCTAAAATTTTACATGTGTACGAACCTGGCAGTGCCCCATCAGCGAGAATAATTTCCGTGCCCCCATCTCCCCTAATGGGGAAGATATAAAGGGTTAATTTTTTTTTTTTCTTCACAATCCCCGTTTGTCAGATTCCCCCAAAATTTCAGACTGCTAGCCCTTGACCTCCCCTACAATCCCTGAAAATTTCGTAGATTTCCTATAAAACGGAGTCTTTATATTCTGTCTCCTCTACATATACTTACACGATTGCGTTTAGCTCTCACGAGAGCAGATTTTCATCATCATCACTACAGAGACAGTTGGTGCGCTACTATCGGCATTTACAATCACGAGATCGTTCTCTTCGAAAACTACTGCTGGCGTGATTTCCAGCACTTCATCTGTCAATACGATTGTGAGTAACATACGCTGCATATAGGCTACGCTGACGTTTTAACGCAATGCAATGCGTTTTATAGGTCTATCGAATGCCACAGTTCATTGCTTCGTCGTCACTGTCACGGTGTCGCTTTAGTATGGTGGCCGGTCGTATCATCACAGGTCGATTCATCAGAAACACTGTTATGTACAGCTGTAATCGTCTTAAATATGTCATGTGGGTGTTGCGTGATTAATAAAATCATGTGATTGCCAGCTGTCTTAATCGTTGCAGGACACTTTATTGCTTGAAACTGGCAGCATCTCCAAGTGATCAGTCCAACATTATGTTGTTTAAGCCTCCAGTACTCTAAACCACCATGTATGACAGTGGATTTGCCACGCTTAGTGAATCTTAACTTCAAAATTTATTACAGTGTTCATATGCTGCGTATCGTTGTTGTCGTCCATTGCAGAAATGCACAAATTAGGCCTACTAATGTCGTATGACTGCGATAGACGAAACTGGTTAGAACTGCATCAACCGCTAATATTGTTTTCGCGCTTTGTGATAAATCGATCGGTGATGAAACGACCGATCTTTAGTATACCACATCTTAACTGTGTCGCCACACTACCTTGTGAAATGTCAGGATTTCGTTGATCGCGCCATTGGTCAGTGGTGTCGGTAGTTTGAGTGCGTCGTCTAGCAGCAAGGCGGACACATTAAACAATTAGATGTAAAAACTGCAAGATGTGACCGTTGCTTTAGACAATAACTGAGACAACAAACACGTTGATTTTTGTTGTTAATTTTTCAAAATGTGTTGTTACCAAGATTATCTTGTTTTTAATCGTTGCTCTTAAGACACTAACATTTAACAAGGTAGTGTAGCGACACGCATGAGGAATGGTGGAATCTTTAGCGATAGTGCTAAGCCTATTATGAATTTTTTCCTGGTTTCGACAGTAAAAGCACTTTGAAAATAAGTTAATATTGATGAAGTTAAAGCGTAGAAAAAAGTGCCATTTTGGCGGCCACCATGATACGATTCAAAAACGTTACACATTACAAGGGTGTTTGCAAATAACACAGTGTTTGTCGTTACCGGTATGTAATTGGTCATGTCTAGATGACAATCAGATGACGCACAGTTCTACGCCGACGTCGAGTGTCAGCTGCTCACCGCGTTGGATCGTGTATCCTAAGACGTACTCATTCAGTGCTCGGATGGTCAGCCCGGCGGCAACACAGAAGCAATGCCTCGACGCGTGCATTGATGACCCCAGCTGCATTGCGGTTGAATGGCGTGTTGGCGGCACCAGGCCTAACTCGCGCTGTTATATGCATGACCGCAGACTTCCGCGTCAGCAGAACGACGCTGTAACACTGTTCGAAATCGTCCGACGCTGTTACGCAGAATCGAGTATGTCACGTAATCGCTGTGGTAAAAGGTGAAAATAGAAATTGGCTAATTGTTGTAGATTCTACTTCCAGAAAAAAGCGTTAAACCTAGTCATTTTGGCCCACGCATCGACCGTAATTACAGCTGTAACCATTTAATACCTATGTACTATTATGCTTTATAATATATGCTTTATTAAAAAGCAGTGGTGTCTGTTCTTATATAAGTTTAATGATGACGTCGATACTGGATGGTTTTTTTCACATTTAATACCTCGGTTTTAAACACATGACACGAGTATACTCAGCCTTCCATCCCTCCGGGGTAGGTAAATCAAGTACCGGCCTATTTGGCTGGGGTTAAGGCGGGGCGCGTGCACCTCTGTCGGGTGGCAGGTCCCATATGATCCCATATGACAAGTGACGCTCCGTAGCTCTGAGATGGGATCATTAAGAGCTATATGCACCTTTAACCTTTAACCTTTTAATATAGATATAGAATACACTAACATGTGGTGCTGAATCATCCGTTGGATCGGCCTACCGCGAATACCTTATTCTAGAACCAAACCGGATCTGATGCTCGGTTGCTGAGATATATCCGTTTGAAGACGCGAACGCCTCGGACGCCAAAAAATCTGCGTAAAAATAAGGGTTGCTATAGCTGATGCATCGCAAGCCAGTTGATATATTGCTTACAGCTTACGAATATGTTTACAGGCGCTAGGTGTGATGACGCTTTTGTTGTCAACGCGACGTGTTACAAGAATCACAAGGAGAGCGTTCGTTGGTTTACGGCAGTCAACCGTTGTCATGCTGACAACACAACTCTGGCCGTCTTTGACGACAACGTTCGTCAGTACTTTCCCAGCTCTCTGGTGCAGACGAGCAATGCCTGGATTGGACTACTTAAGTCATGTTGGACCTGGCCAGGTTTGGATTTTACGCTCTAAAAATTGGATCTTAATTTTACCATTATTTGACATATTTTTGATAGTAATTTACACTCAAGCTTGTGTGTGCTTTCTACAGTAGCCTATGAGTGGTCGACGGTCAAAATAAGCGGAACTAAGTCCGCTGCAAGAAAAAGCACACACGGAACAAGAGAAGTTCGTGGTATAGAAATTTGTGTGGCGAAAGATAAACACAACACCAAAGTGATGCGGGCTGAAAGTCTTCTGACAAAATACCTTGGTACAAAATGTCAAAAAAAAAATGTCACCAAGGAAGTCAAAATGCCACCAAAGTACGATCAGTAGTATGCCTAATTTTGTCGTTTTTGGGCGTAGCCTGTGTTTAGCAAAAAGCCCGGCTGTCGTACGGTTAGGGTGGGGCCGACCGTACTTGTTGTCACCGACCTTGCAGGTCATCCAAAGTCGATGATTTATATGTCATTTGAAAGCCGGTATAAAATTTTTTATTAGTGATCAATAGCAACCTAGGCTTTATCTTGCACCGTTTAGCCACAGTACATCAGTGACAGATGGACGGACGGACGGACAGACGACAACCACGACAAAGGGCCGATTTTTAAGCTTACAGCTTAGCGGTCGGCCCAAAAACTACGACAAAGAACGATAAAACATGTAGATTACGATACAGGAGAAATGTGCTTATGATGCCGCACCGCACTATGCGGTCATCCATTGTCCGCGTCAGCGAACAGTTGGGCCTTCTGTCGGTAGCTATCAAGCATACTACCGCCGCAATCAGCTTTGTTACTAAGTAGCGGCGGGTTGGTGAAGTAAAAGCGTGTTGTCTGACAGGTGGTGTTGACGTATTGTACAATAACTTCGACTTTGATCCTGACAGTCATCCGCCTCAGTCATACAACAGCTGCGTCGTCGCTACAGCCAATCAGTGGACCATATCTCACTGTAGCCGGCCATCACTTGTTGTCTGTCAGTCGATCCAACAAGGCACTGTGTATTATCGTCATGACAATCTGTTGTTCACTTTTTTGATAGGAACATTCGACTCAATTTTATTGCTGTCTCGTATGAGGCCGAAAACGCCACACGTACGTGAATCTTTTACTCGCTTAGCACTGCTGTTGACAAATTTCAATAATCACGGAGTTTTTAACGGGTTATTTTCTATTGATGCCGATTTATTTAGTCACCAGATTATGCAAAATTACGGAGCCTCAGATATTTAGGTGTTACGACTTCGATTTGTCTGGATCACATGACGTCATCTGTCATATGACCGATGGACTCGCGTTGGTCGGTTTCCTATAGGTGGACAATGACGACCATGCGTCTATCTTGCACGGTTATGAAGATAAGCCCTATACTCTGTCTCAAATAATTTGAAGGGGTGTCATTAACAATATATCAGACTGACTGGGCAGTGTGCAATATCCTTAATGCGCGTACAGAACGACGTGACTGAACTGAACTGACATCGTTCAGTTCTTGACGAACTGACCAATGAGCAAGCATTAATGCATTACAGTAGGCACCGTCTAACGTCGTCGGTGAGTACGTGACTACACTCACTTACGTGTCAACCAAAAAACAATGGGCTCTCCTTGCTCGCCCATTGGTGAGTTTGTCAAAAACTAAATCGTTCAGTTCAGTTTAAGCCTATACGTCACTCTGTACGCGCTTTAAGAATAAGGAGATGACGCCTGTGTTTGCTGGTTGTGATTATGACTGCAGTGGGTCCACGTGACTGTGCTGAGATCCAGAACTCCGGCTCACGTTCAGACGGTGTCTACACTGTGTACATCGGCAGCTCACAGCGTCCTCTACAAGTCTACTGCGATATGACGACTGACGGAGGAGGATGGACGGTGCGTAGCGTTGAAGTACTACAGTAGTAGTACTAGAGCTGTCAAATGAACGCGTTAACTAATTAACGCACGTTAAAAATCAACGCGCATACGAAAATTAACTAACTCAATAAACTGCGGTTATTTGACGATCGAATAATGTTCAAAGAATCAAAAATTGTTTTGTTGCCGTTCCGTCACTACTGTCACAGTCAGGAGTTCGTCAGTCGTCATTCTATCACTCTGCCGATGTACACACTTTGTTATTTGTATATCTTCACGAAATATTAACCGATTTTTAGAATTATTTCACTAGCACATTCTCTGGACAATTGGCAATAAGTGATTACTGAAAATCACACTACATCTTAATTGTGTTGCTACACTACCTTGTAAAATATAAATGTAAGAAAAACTAGCAATAGGCAACAATCACATTGGTAAACGAACAAGACACTTTAGACTAAGATCGCAGTGAATGATCTGTACGATATCACAGTGTTTTAGAACCATTTTTTGGCTATCAGGTGTGTTGAAAGGTACGTTTGTTTCTGGTCTTCCTGGTTTACTGGGTTTAGCAGTTCATCCATAGTGGTCCCGTTCTCTTCAGTTATGCACGCGTTTCAGTCTGCAGCCTTCTGCATTTGGTTGGTGCTTCGCGTTTCTTATATTTGTTTAGTAAACTGCCCTGTCCTTCTCTTTTGTAGTTTGTCTTCAAAAATTACGTCAATATCCTCTGCAAACCGTATTCTTTGAATTGGTATGTTACAGTGCCAGTATTTTGTCACCGCATTAAAAATTATTATTTACAATAACATCATTGTTTTTTGCTTACAAATGCTGGCCATGTATCAAAAACTAAACATTATTTAATTTTAGTACGTAAGTTAGTAAATGGTTTTAAAAGATAAGTTTTTGTGATGTAATTATTTTGATTATAGTGATTTTTAAATATCTATATTTCACAAGGTAATGTGGCAACACAGTTAAGGTGCTGTAAAATATTTAATAACTACTTTATTGTAAGTTGTCTAGACTGTGGCAGTGAAAACAAGAAATTTGAGATAATGCTCACGGGACGCACGAAAGCCTATAGCAGTTTCTGTTCGCAAAGTGCCAGTCTATCTCCAGCCACTTTGTCGCGACTTTTACGGGGGTACCGCTCTTTGATGCCGTCGTGCGCAGGTTTCCTTAAACCTAGAAAATCGAGACTTGGACCGTCGAAATCTACGTTCAATGCTGAAAATTTCATACGCAGCTTGTTTATGTTTATCTCAATTGGTTTCGGCGCAATTCGCTCTTGCAATGTGTCTCGCAGCCCTAAATCGCCAAAAAATCCATAAAACCGCCTATTTTGTCGTTTAAAATCATTCAAGGTCATTGAATTGGGCGCCAATCGAGATCCAGTGAACGACTTCCTATTAGTGATTAATAGTAATCTAGGTCATATCTCCACAGTTACTGAGATACAACGACTTATTGGCCAAAAATCGCAAATATTGCCCACCCCCTTCTCATTTAGCGTTCTTGTTCGGGGTGACCCCCTTCGAATTTATAAAAAGCTTTATGGTTCCTGAAACTAGAGTCTTCAAGGCAACCGACGGTGAAGATTTGGTGATCCTAGATTGGACCGTTTTTGCCTGATCTACCCCTGTAACAGACGGACAGACGGACGGACGGACAGACAGACGGACAGAATTGCGATGGCTAAGACGTGCTGAAAGCAGTAGCTGCTTTCGCGCGTAAAAATTGAAAGTTAGTATTTGGCGAAGATATGGACAATGACAAAGTGTGACAGTTTTTTTAAAGACACAATGTAGTACACTTACGATTTTAGCAATATAATGATGCATTAATTAAAGCATGCTTTAAAAAATTAACGCCTCGACAGCACTAGTAGGTCTAGATACCGAAGGGCATGATTGATGCCGGCTGTTGCTTACTATGTAGGCTATATACGTAGCGTGTTTTGTTCGCACGTTTGTCCGTCCGTGACACCCGGACACCTGCTAAAGCCGTGAGACGAAATCAGCTGATATTTAGCAAGGACTTGCAAGTAGGCTAAGACCGTGTTAGACAGGAACTCCGTTTTTAACACAATGATTTTTAATTCTTATGCGTAGTTCCACTTTATTATTTCGGGTTTTGAGTAGATCAATAAGATATTAAAATAAGCCGTTTGTAATATCGGTAGATTGTTTATTTGGTGTTGGAAAACTAATTGACTTTCTGAAAAAAGTTTGGTGATTAACAACAAAGTTGGACCCAAGCAAATTGATTTTTTTCTTCGGAAAACCGTATTTTGGCCTCTAGAAGGTGCTGTCTTCTTCAACTTCAACACACGCTAGAGAATGACTAAAACTTAGCGCATATCCCATCGTGGACGGGGGTACAACATTTTTTAACAATAAGCGTTTTCAAATTGACTTGTTATTGTTTAGGAGTTTTACTGACTTTACTTACTTGATTTATAAGGTGTTTACACGATCCAGCAAACGTCCAGCAAGCATCCAGCTAACTCGTCTATTATAACATATAACAGCAAACGCCCAGGAAACTTTCAGCAGACGTCCATCAAACGTCCAGCATTAGCACGTGTATTTTGAATACATTTGCTGGAAGTTTGCTGGACGTTTGCTGGATCGTGTAAACACCCTATTATTACTCTCTGTGTATTTCCTACTTAGCTTGGTTGGGCAGCAGTAAGTGCTCTTTATTGGGCCTTGTTGTCCACTACTTGCTGCGTAGCAGTTGTTTCTTGCCAGTGTTCTCTGATTGATTGTCATGCTCTGTTGTCATTGCATTAGTGGTAATAAATAAATGAATAAAATAAATAAAATTCCGTGTATGCTCGCCTATAACTCTGCGGTTAGATAAGTTACCTCAGGAAACTTTTTACGTGACGTGCCGTGAGGCAGACATGGCAATTTGGGTACAGCATTTGGAACTAAAATTTGGAAGAACAAAAAACGTCCAAAATTTTGCTAGATTTTCGGCAACTATAGACTTTGACCGCACCCCAAATATCTCTGGAACCGGTCGATTTATCAAAAATCGGAAAGCAACTGATCAACTATAACATTTCGCACATTGGGCTTAAAATAAACTTTGGTCCATTAACTAAAAAATTAAAAGCGCAATTTTTGTCTCATCATCTATAGAAGATCAAGATTGTGCGTGCTTTGTAAAATAATGTGATTGCGTTCGAGCCACGTGACGTTGCTATAAGCGAAATCCCCCCTTTTTGAAATTGTCTCCGCATTAAACTGACGGCGCCGGGCGGCTCACGCTGGGTTTTGCTAGAAATTTCTACTTATTTTCATTCTGGTTTTCGACTAGATTATGCAATATTGCAGTCTGGGCTACAGATATGTCGTGTGTTTCAGGTGTTTCAACGTCGTCAAGACGGTAGTGTGCATTTCTATCGTAACCGGACAGACTACCAGCAGGGGTTCGGGAATCCTGCTGGAGAGTTTTGGCTCGGTTGGAGAAATAATTTTTACTTTCTGTTTAAATTTATTCAGTTTGTAAAACTTTTATCAGTTTTTCCGACGTAGTGAAAAGATACCAAGGATAAGGATGCAAAAAATATCAGCCCAGTTGCAAAATATTGCTGTCATTCCATTTGACCGTGTAGGCTATCACTCATTTGCCGAAGCATTATGATCGTTTAAACGTTTGTATTTTGTGTTTGCTGATTTTGTCTTTTATTGTATTTAATTTTTGTAATTAATTTAGGTTAGCAGATGATTTCGTTTACAAAAAAATATCACTCAGCGCGAGTGCGCGACCACTGACAGTCATCTTAAATTGTACGGTGTGTTACCGTTGACTGCAGGTAACGACAATCTTCATCTGATGACATCTGGCAGACGTCAACGTCTGCGTGTTGATCTCGCCGACTGGGAAGGAAACACCCGCTATGCTGAGTATGACAACTTCGCAGTTGGCTCGGCTGGAGAAAAATACCGACTTGCTTCACTTGGAACGTACACTGGAACTGCGGGTATGAAACTAGTAAGTGTTTATTGTGATAATGCGTCATATCGTCAATAAAATCGACCAGAACAATTGTAGCTCTACAAACGCTTAGTGCTAACTTACCAGTAGCGTAAAGGGGGGAGGTGGCCCAGCCCCCAATCCTCCAGACAAAACATAAGCATACGTTTAAACAGCGCGAAATTTGCCAATTTGGTCAGTTTATTTTGGGAAAATAATTAAAATTGATGCCACCAGATATCATCTTTTAAAGCTAAAATGCACCAAATTCGATTTTGGCTGGGGCTCCAGACCCCGTTGGGGGAACTCACAGCGCTCCTTAGACCCATTAGCTGGATTTTAGGGGGTCCTACTCCTAAGGAAAGAGAGGGGAGGAAAACAGGGGAAGGGAGGAAAGAGGTAAA
>Ga0056128_1010503_pt1 | contig 11540 bp, 9 predicted proteins | sample WorMetLIZISLAND2_FD_71113 | JGI IMG/M metagenome (GOLD analysis project Ga0056128, IMG submission 71113) | Marine gutless worms symbiont microbial communities from Max Planck institute for Marine Microbiology, Germany - Olavius geniculatus... ... | reverse complement strand
CAGAACAGTTATTGATCTGCCGAGTGTTGATTTATGCATTGCTCGTAGGCTTCACAAGTTTGTTCAGAAGTATGCTGTGACATACACATGGTCGTCTCTGTTTTCTTTTTAATATTGTCTGTTAGCTTAGGTTTTTTTAGTAATTAGCTTCGGCATTGTATTGTATTTTTTTACTGTATGCTGCATCTTATAGCGATTAAAGATTATTATTATGTGAAAAAGCTTAAAAATGGCGAACAATGTGTAACTTCGAAATACCTTGATAAGTACCAACAAAACATTGTTTAATTTTATTTTTTCGCTAAACCGCTAGCTTATCGGCGGCAGCGGCGTGGAACCTTAACGGTCCGGAACCGTTAACTTAACGGTTGGTTGCGGTCCGAGGTTTTAATGGCGGCGGCGGCGAACGGCGGCGGTTTCGGGGACTAAATCTCGGGATTCCAGATTGACGGACTTATCAACCCGGAATCGAAGCAAAATTACATAGAGCTTTTTTTCCGTACGACTTCATTCGGTGTTACAAAATTTACCACAGTGCAAAACATTGAAAGTTCCCCCCTGTTGATGTTTCTCGCTACGTCACCAGTCTGTCTTACAGTGAACCTGTTTAGCGGCATCGACCCGCACCGAATTCGTTACCAACCTGGCTCGAATTACGGACGGTTTGTCGCTGTGACGTTTTCTTCCTGGACGTTTCGCCCGCTAAAAATTGCGGACGACGGCGAAAACGGACGTACGCAGAAAACGACGGCAAAAACGGTGGACAGAGAAAACGGCGGAAGGGAGAAGACGAACATACGACGATGACGGACGGGTGGAAAAGATGAAGGCGAAGTCGACGTCGTCTTCTCCGTCGCGTTTCTTCGTCTGCAATTTTTAGTAGGCGAAACGTCCCGAAGACGTAACTTCAAAGGGGCGAAACGTCCTGATACCATTTGGCTGATGTGGTCGGTCGTCGTATCCTCTGCTGTATGCGCTTAGGTGGTTGATGATTGGCGCTATATGTCGTTGCTCTTCGATCGTCTTCTGCTCTACATCTATGCTATCGTCACGTTGGCCGGCACCCTGGCCATCCTCATGAACTCGCCTCATATCTTCACCGAGTTCGACCAGCAGGCGTTTAAACAGGAAGTGGCGATCGAGCGATGCTGTAAAGGAGGGTTGACGGATGCGTCCGAGCGTCAGGCTTGCTTGGACGACCCGGCTGCATTCAAGTGTGCGTGAACCGCGGCTGAACTCAAGTCAGCTCCTCTCCCCTCCCCAAAAGAAGCTAGATATTTTTTGCGGTAGGCTACATTAAGTCACCTGTGGGTTGGTAGTGTAGTGATAGCGACTAAAATTTGTAACCCTGAGGTTGCAGGTTCGACTCCGCACCGGGACACTGCCGAGTAACGACCTTAGGCAAGTTGTCCACACACGTGTGCCTCTGTCACCAAGCAGTATAATTTGGTACCGGCTTCACCGCTGGGAAGGTAACGGCAGTACATGGGGGAGGTCTGGTCTACCGCCTATGTAGCTGAGCTTCGGCTCACTGCCGGTTGAGGGCCTTGAAACGGAGATGAGCACCGCCCCTACAGACACAAAGCTGTGAGAGAGCCCTGTTGACTACGGGAGTTTTACCTTTACCTACCTACATTAAGTCAGATCCGGTAGCCTATAAAGTTAACATCGCTCCTTCCCTAACCACACGAAGATCTACTGCGTCTGATTATTTTATGTTCCAGGTGTTCAGCCAAACTCCGATTTTAGGGGGGTGGCGCCATTTTGACCCCAAAAGTTTCGTATAAATTAAGTTACCAGTTTGATTGAATAATAACAAACAAAAAATAACAAATTTTGGTCTTTCTGGTCTTGTGGTTACTGCACAGTGATATAGGCTATCATATTGTGATCATGTTAGTGTTACTGCGAAGGCAAGGAACAGCTGACTATAGTTAGGCAAAACCGTCAAGTTTTTAAACTGCAATAATATTCTTATTGCAAATTAATAAAACAAACACGTTTCAGGCAAAAAAAACGAAGGCGACGGCGCAGCAATTTTTTTCTAAATATTTTTTAAAATGAAGGTATTGTCATCTGTACATAGCCTGCAACAAAACAGTTAGCTACTACAGTTTCTATAACTATAGGCCTAGTTCTGTACAGCTTGCATAGTCAATAGTCTGACAATAAAAAAATTTTAAAATATTACCCAGCGAACCAAGAGCACAGAATAAACTAACAAACTAACAAGTTGGAAAACAAATTACAAATAAATATCACAAACTCCAAGCTCAAAACAAGTCAATAAATAAACAGCCACACGCACGTACGTCGCACGTTAGCATAGCGTATAAAACGTTCTTATTCTTAGATGTAAGAGATAAAATAATGCAGCAGTTTAACATGCGGACATTGCACTTTGCAGCAGTTAGGATATTCTGAGATATAACACGGTCATTAAAACAAAACTGTCAGCAAATTTACCGTGCCAACAATAAACACAGTGATAACATTTTTGAAACTCATGAGGTTTACTGGCAAATTTTTGCACACAAAATGTTGAAATTGTTTAAATAGTCGGAATTCCCAAAGCTGCTATATGCCTACGCCCTACCGTATAAGACAATGGTACGTCCCTAACATAACACGATAACGAATTTTGACAATCTTTGCCTCAGCAGACTTTCACCATAAAATGCACGTACCTACCTATACTTATGCTATCCTGTACTAATTATATTAAATATAAATAGAACGAAAAAAATACCTTGGCCCTCACCACGTCACGGTACGTAAAGGCAGTTTGTTACGCGGTTGTTCTAGTAATGAGGCTAATCTAACACACACTACACGGGCTGCATCATGCATGACATGTCTTGCCGAATCATACCACAAGGTAATAACTAGAAAAACCAAAACAACATTGCTGTGATCGGAGTCGAAAGCTGGAGTAACCGAACCTCAACCGCAGTAACTGATTTTGACTAGACCATGCTAATTAAACGTTGGAATTCTAATTTTTGAGGTGAACCTCTGAAACTGAGAAAGAAGCGTGGTAGATGATGCAGCCCATGGAAAACGTCGACTATCCAACTCCCAGGATCCCACGCGGGGTCTTTCGTCTGTATTGGCATACTCTTCACCTGTGGGGAAAATAAGAATGTAAAGGGGGCGGGGCTGGCATACGTTTCAGACATGAGGCCACGTGATGAATATGGCACTGACCACTGCGCCAGCGGCGTCGACGGGTTAAAAAATGGGCGGAGCAAAAGGTTGCAATTTTCCCACAGACACTACAAATTCCCGACGAAATTCCGACAGTCAGCTCAGCTGTAGCTTTCCGACGAAAAAGATTACGTGTGCTCGAAATTTCAATTTTGTCCCCAAATTTTCCCCCAAATGGAGAAGGTTTTTGGCTCCAAATAAACGAAAAAATTCCGACAAGAAAAAAATTTTTCAACAGCCCAAAATTTAGGAGGAAGAGGGGTAACTGCTCCCCTACCGTTCTCCGATGTCAGGACGCCACTGGTGGCCATGGCAGCGGTCAAGGCGTGGCGCTGGTGGTCCTACTGATTGAAGAGATCTGTTGAGAGCCTTCGTCTCATCTCATCACACTGTCTCCGACGCACGGCGTTCAACTCGGTGAAGCGCTGGCGGGCAAACTGCAAGTAGTTACTGACCAGATCGTCCTGGTAGAATGGCGGCTGATGAATCAACTCCGCACACACCACCTATATGCACGGTAATACATAGCAAAGACCGAAGTCATTTGGTAAAAAGCAGAATCGCTGATCGATGCTGCCACCAGGCAAATCACAAATCATCTTTTCTTCGTCAGTTGGAAGTAACTGCATGTTTTGGCTGTGGGTTTGACAACCAAATCTACCCCATCTAACAAAATGTGTCATTGGATGGGCTCCACAAATGTATCTGCCAAATGGCATCTCAAACAATTCAACGGTTTAGACGAGAGCCACGAATGTGACAGGCAGTCGACAGACAGACGACGCTACAGAGAAATGTGTATAAAGGTAGAAGGTGAAGTCCAGTACTTGCTATAACGCTTCTTACGCGAGACGAACTCGTGCATGGCCAGAAGCGCTTTGACAATCTCGGAAGTGGCAGCTGACTGTAGATAAACTGCACTGCCTGCACTGTAGGAAGCGATTCCGCGCAATAACGTACAGTAATACCTTTACGCACCAGCATAACAATTCCTCAGCTGTTTCACAAAAACGGCGAAAAAAGAGAAAGGGAACGAGTGAAAAAAAGTAAAGATGGAATAGAGAGGAAAAGGAAAAGGAAAAGAAGAAAAGCAGTCAACGTGGTCCTCCTCTAACTTTCAGAACGCATCTAAACACGTGACGCATATTACGTACGTAAAGTATCGTTTCAAAAACACACTGCACATCTCTAGATGTTTGTGAACATTACTATCCCTTTCAGATGAATACATGACGATGACGACGATAATGATAATGATGAGAAGGAGTGTTGTTAACCTGTGTATGATCCATGAGCATTTCGTCTGTGAGGCAGGAGAGTCGCGTGTTTTGAGTGGCGCTACAGATGGACTGCTTGCGGCGTTGTCTGATCTCGGTATCAGCCGGTCGCCGATCACCACGTTTGCCACCCCCACTACCACCGGCGGTACCTGGCTTCAACCGTTTTGACACGGCACGACCCAGCACACCCAGACCAAGAGACACCTTCAAACCGCTCTTCGTTTTCTTCTTCTCCGCCGCCGCCTCTTCGCTCGCTCCCTGCACAGAAGCGATCAGAGACCTCAAACATCCGCTGCCACCTCGCCGGAACCTAACAATCACTGCTTTTGTTCATTTTCTAGAAATTTCATCCAAAAATTCCCAGATTTCTAGGCACATCCGGATCCTAAACAGGATCGCCGTGAAAATCTGCATCGCTGGTCCACGGGCTACTCTCCATCCAGCTGTAAAATTATTTTACAAGTTACAACAAGAAGCTCAGCTGTCGTTAGGGTGGGTGACCGCACCGCATATGTCTGAAGACCAGTGTCCAACCTCCGGACGTGGAAAGAAAACGATTTTCTAGAGTCACTACAGTCCCATACACGTTATGGTGACGCTGCTATATCGAACGCTACAATTACCGCTAGGATATGATACGATTATTCGGCGCATTATCAGAAAAAAGAAGAAGAATTACAGCAGTGGTAGCCTGGACGGCGCCGGCAGTCCTCGACGTCGTCTGGCTGTTATCACGTCCACCCCACGAGCTAGTCCTCGGCCTCAGTCCTGCTCCTGGCACATCCAGCTGATTCGCTGGACGCTCTATGTCACTGCCCGCGGTGACTGGGACGCGCTGTATGTCCAGGTAGTTAGCCATGAGGTCGACCTGCTGGCTCAGTGACATCTGTCTCTGGTAGCTGGTCATGTCATCGACTGCCGGGTCGACGACAAAGTGCAGCGGAAGTAGAGAAAAGTTGCAGTCGTCTAGAGGCACTGTTGAACGATCTACAATAGTATTCACATATTACAAGATCAGTCGGACATTTAGCTCTTCATAATACATTATAATTCATAACAATTCATAATATAGTATAGTACAGGTTAATAAACGAACGACACTGAAAAACAGTAACGACGTTACAGTCGACGACGCGTTTTAGATGTGATGGGATCTTCTTTAGTGATTGTTTCGATGTCAAATTTCCTAGAAAATGTGAATGTGAAAGAACTTTTGAAAGTGGTCAATATATGGCCAAGACAAGACAAGAGACCAAACTCTTGTTCATATCCTGTCTTGTTTTTGATAGAAAGGGTATCCTGCCTTCAGAAGTCTGGACCCCACAAGAACCAAAATTGTACTTCTTGGGACTGGTTTATCCGGGAATAATTCCGGAAAAGCAAGCATGTTAAAGCACAACCGAAAGCATCACGGTACAGTGACAAACCCGTGATGTGAGCGTGCTGCATGCAGACGAGCGGGCTGAAGTGTGAGGCGTGGTAGGCGAGTATCAGCGGTGAACGATGACAACTGCTCGGCCGGCACTCCAGCGGCAAGTAGACTCCTGCGAAGGGTATCGGAGCAAGCGCGGAGCCGCTGGAATCTTTGAGCATCGTCTCGGCTATGACGATGATAGGACGACGCAGAACGTGCGCCAGAATAAACACGTGCAGCTCTTCCAGACTCTCGTACACCGCCACCGCGCTGTGACCTCCGCCCGACCTAAATAGATTTTCCAATGTGTCCTAGATACCACCATATTTATATGCAAATATTTGTATTGCTTAGCTGTTACTTTCCTACTTATTTACTAAATACTACAGTCTAAATAAAAACTTATAAAAAACTTATATGATGTATCACTTACCTACATAATAAACATTACTCTACTCTCTCAACCGCAACTGATGTCGCTCATCCAAATAACACGGTTCTGTTTCTTTGGGCACGCAGCAAGGATGGGCGACTCATAGGATACATTCAGAGCCCTACACAGGCCTACGTCGATCAGCGGGCTCCCCAAGAACTGGAAGCGTCGCCCAGGTCGCCCACGTCACACATGGCTACGGACACTGGAAGATGACCATAGGCCGCCCAACCACGGATTAAACTCAGTGTTGAGACTCGCACAAGACCGAGGCCGGTGGAGGCAGCTCGCGGACACGGCTACGCTCCAGTCCGGGGCATGCCCGCGATGATGATGTGCAACAGCAGAACGGTTTGTCAGCCTAAAACTGAGTAACTCTTGACATGTGAATCCTCTAAACAAAGCAAATACGAACGAATGCCAGTAATGCACCAGAGTGTAGCACACACTGTTACTAAATATGAGTAATCTAGCATCTGCTCATTCTGCTGCCACAACGTTGTTTAACAGTGAGTTAAAGTGAACCTATTCAGTGGTTGGTTGGCGTTGACATTGCGTGGTTGAGGTGACGCCAGTTTGACGAGAGACTGCCATTCATGACTCCACTCGTCTTCTGACAACTCCAGACCGTACTACAGATAACACAGACAGACATATACACAGCATGAGTAGCAGCCAAATAACATGTAAGCAACTAAGTTTTTTGTCATTACCTGTATCAAATACTAATCTATCATCAATAGTCTTTGACCAGCATACTGTGCAGCAGATTTGCAATTAAACGATAACTAGATATCTCTTCACACCCTTGAAAATCAGTAACGTGACCACTGAAAGAATTACAAGAATCGGTTATTACTGATGTGAAGTGACACATGAATGCATAAGCAAAAAGTATTATTAGACTGTGACAATCTAATGCACTCCTCGCGTGCATTATTTTCTCCTGTATTCTTCTAAGTGCTTTTCGTTTCTTTCAACTTGTATTAGAGACATGGCATCAATTTGAGACCGGACTAATATTATACTAATAGTGGCTGGCGTCGAAATCGTTATTGGAAATTGTCTCCCCATCTATCTAGCACCGTTACGAAAATATGGCGCATCAAAGATAATGGGGTCACGACCTTGACCTTTTGTGGTCACGTGACGTCATCGGTCACGTGACCATTCGACTCGCGGTGGTCGACTTCCTATGGGTGGTCCATTGTGACCATGCATCTATCTAACACCGTTATGGAGATATGACCGTTTGAAGTTCTTCCAGGAAGGCTCTTCCAAGAACAGAGGTCGGTCGTCGGTCGGTGGTCCTCAATATTACACTGATCTCATACACTCCACTTCGCTACGTTAGGAACGTAGCGCGTGAGGAGTAAAAAATAAGGGCACCAGCATCCTGTTTCAACGATCTCTCAGTTTAACAATGGTGTGTAACATTTGGTCGCTACCACTGCCAAGTCATCAGAGCACAAACGTTACATTCTCACGCACCTGTTGGTTGTTGATGTTGACCTGGTGCCGCCATCTACGCTGCAGAGCGTCGGTCATCGTGCCTCCCACCATGTTGTTGTGCAGCAGAGACCGCATCGTCAACTGTCTGTCATGGAACCCCCACATCGCTGCCACCAACATAGAGTACACATCACACTCAATTATTAACTAGAACAATACGCTGGCTCAGTGCTGACATATGGTGCTGCTGTCCGCCAAACTACACAACGCATTACGCAGGGCCTAACCTTTCAATTTCTGAGCTAAAAATGGACACATTAGTTATGCCTACTATGTTGAGCGTTAACGACAATTTTGGCTTTTCTATATCATTTCTATTAAAACGGCAGCAGGACATCACATGGATGTTCAACTTCATTCAGCACACATAACGTAGCACAAAAGCAATCAATAATTCTGAACTGAAAAGCTGTCAATCTTCCAGAATATGTGTCGGCGAATTGCCAATTATCTGTATGTTATCCGTAAATCACAGGTCTTTATTTGCATATAGGTCACTCTGATTCTCGATGCTTTCACTCAAGCCAGCAATTATGATAATGATGCAGACTTGCCAAATCTCAGTCATGCATCTCACCTGCACCACTCTCCCCTTTCAACTAGAATATTATCTCAGAAATTTCATTTTGTAATGCGCATTGTCCACGTGTTTATTTATCTGATGCTGTGGAGTCTAGCGGTATTCTGCCACTAGTGAAATAATAAAGCTAAATCTAACTTACTCACTTAATACTTACCCACCAATATGACCTATAGCTGGTCATTGGGCAGGAAAAAAGGAAAGGGAATTAAAATAAAGACGAAACGAAAGAAAGTGAAAGAATAAGAAAGTGGAGGAAATCGGCGAGACATGAAAAAGAAGGAGGTAAAAAAGGAAAAAGAAGAGAGCATTAATAAAATCAGGATCAGGCACTGTTCTTCCCAACATAAACACGCTTCATGATTATGACTAATGATAATGGTAATGAGGTTGCTTTATTTATCATTACCGAGTGACGCGGCATGAAGCAAACAGTTTCCATCTCCAGTTGTCACCATCGGATACAGCCGTGGGCCGACCCCAATGTCTGCCCACCAGTTGAGAATTCCTACACAGCAAAAGACCGAACAGACAGCTGCTAACCATGGGCGCCAATCCACTGGGACACAAAGACATGTTCCCCTTAAAATGTTGTGTGGGAAACACCAATAACTGTTTCCCTGAAAGTGGAGATTTTGTTACTTATTTACAAGAAAAGCCCTGCTAATGCAAAAGGGAACGCTCGTCTCCCTTCCTGTGTCCTCCCCTTTTCTCCTCCGTCCTTTCCCTTAGAAGTAAGACCCCCTAAAATCCAGACAGGGGGTCTGAGGGAACACTGTGAGCTCCCCCAGCGGGGTCTGGGGCAGAGCCCCAGCCAAAATCAAATTTGGTACATTTAGCTTTAAAAGATTTTAAAAGATGGTGGCAACAATTTTAATTATTTTCCCAAAAATAAAGTGACCAAATTGGCAAATTTTGTGCAGTTTATACGTATGCTTAAGTTTGTCTGGAGGATTGGGGGGCCTGGGTCCCTGCCCCCTTTGTCTACGCCACTGGAAAGACAATTAATGACAAGACAGCAGTTTGGCATTCAATATTTTTCACAACATTCACTGTTCTTCTATCAAATCCTGACCAACCAAACGGAACATTTACTTCAATGCACAACCTGTCAAGGATGCCTCCATCTGACATAAAAACCCACTCGAATATTTGACCTTGCAATGACCTTGATCCTAACTTGCCAACAGCAAGCGAAGACAGCTGTCCATTCTTGGCGGCGGGGGGACAGATGTTTGTGTGACAGCAAAGTCGTCAAGATATTGAAGTCTAAGAGCAAGTTTGATCTGAGGCAAAGATAAATGCAATCATCAGAGGGGGGGGCTGTGAGAATGTCCGAATGGCACTGCAGAGTGCACAACAATAGCATACTGTACTGATATTGCGACCTGTGCACGTAGGCACTTTTTGGTATCATATGTACATCGTACACTGCGTCTGCACTAAATGACTCGAGTGGCCGTGACAGAAATGCAACGAATCACGACATGAATACAACTGAAAAAATGCCATTTTTATTCCAAGACGTCAACGTAGCTTGCATGGCAAAGCAGCACTGTAGGCCTCGTACTATTGCAATCGTTAAATTATCCATCAGTCACATGCTGGTATTGTTCAAAAAGACACTCGTGTAGAATGAAAAGAATAAGACCAATTAATAGCAACAACACTCTCTTCTAAGGGGCGATGCGTCAAGGCCACGCTAACAAATTTGCAACTTTGCAACTTATCATTACCTTCATATATGTAGATAATAAATGTTCACATTTAGCCTTATGCTTACGCAACACAAATATTACAAAGTCACATCGCACGGCAGCATTTAAGCCTGTGCTCTCTTATGAGCTCTAAATTTATGCCCATGCATGACCAGTCACTAAAAATAATAAATGTGTTGATTAAATTTAAATTAAGTTTAGTTTGGACCTCAAAGGGACTCTGTGTTCAGTTTAGCGTTATTCTGTAACAGCTATTATGGCGACAGACCTGCTTGCTCCAGTGAGACTAAAGTATAGTTGTCGACAAGGTCATTGTAGAGAAAAGCCTTGAAGTCCTCCGGGTAGATGCTGACGTCTGGCAGAATGAACGAGTAGACTGGGGTGTCGGCAAAGTATCCCGGCCCTGCGACGTCTTCATCAACTGACTCAAGGTCGTCTAGCACTAGCTGACGAGCCAACCTGATGATGGGAAAGTTTGGTCCAGCCTTCGACAAGCCTCGCTTCATCCGCGCATCTACAGTAGCAGAATAACTCTGCTGAGAACACTGTGCAGTTTACTCGAAAAACAATGGAAAAGACAGAAACGGCAGAACAACATCGATGGACGTGAGAGCAAAAGACTACACATCAAATTAAAATTAGATTAAAATGTAAGACAAAAGAAGCTTACTCACAATGGTTGCTAGAGAGAACTATAACATTTCCCAAGTTCTGTCATATTTATTATGTCACACAATGCCCATAAAGATTAATTCATGTATAACAATGGAAGTAGGCTATTTGTTGGAAAATAGATAGCAATTTTTCACAACTGTTTTTGCTGTAGTTTTTTTCCATCAACTAAAACGGTTTCACTTTTTATGCATAACAAAAATTATAAACCACTGAAGTAACAAAGCAAAAGGGATTAAATGGAAAGGATTTTGGCCAGCTGTAAAAATACACTTAGATTAGGGATCCTCGGATTCATCATCACTCTCACCAAAATTTTGCAATATACACTGTGTTCAGAAAAAACACCCACTCACGTTTTCTTTTATATCTCCATGAAAAATGTCTAGATTTTCACAAAATTTTCAGGGAGTGTTTAGGAGAAATCAAATATTCCACTGGTGGAAAAATTAAGTATTCTTTGCCACCGGTGACCTCACGATGACGTCATACTTTCGTGTTTGAAAATTATGGGTTTTACAGTTGAAGACAGAGATTTGACGAAATGTTTGCGAGTCAGCAATTAGGATTATGAAAGCACAAGTTTGTGCAAAATGTTTCTGGACAATGGACAGACAATTAAACATTGATGGGATAAAACTTTAAATAAAAAAATTTGCAAGACTTGCAGTATCAAGCCGTTCAACTGATAGCAGACAAGTGGTCATCCACGCAGTGCGCGTAT
>Ga0056128_1010502_pt1 | contig 11540 bp, 3 predicted proteins | sample WorMetLIZISLAND2_FD_71113 | JGI IMG/M metagenome (GOLD analysis project Ga0056128, IMG submission 71113) | Marine gutless worms symbiont microbial communities from Max Planck institute for Marine Microbiology, Germany - Olavius geniculatus... ... | reverse complement strand
CGCCAAAAGCGTGGACTACTTCCGGCGGAACCGACAAGGCTCGACACGCTCGCACTGTAAAAGGGGGAGTTATGACCGGGGGGAAGAATGTCCGGGGGGAAGAATGTCCGGCATTCGACTTTGGTATAGCTTAAAATTTAAATCACCTATAAAACAGTCATCAAAATATTACATTTCTAAAAAAACGTTTATACATAATTCAGCATTTCCAGCTTGCTTTCTGATACTTTATAAGGTCCAGAATGTTACAAAAATCGACGGTTTTCAGTGCTTCCGTGATCCATAGCTGAGTTGAGGGAAGGAACCCCAGAAAGGGACAGAAAAAGAAAAGGGAGAAAAAAATAACAACTAGAAATTTGGGGCAAAGCTCAACGTGAGGCCGCCCGGCGCCGTAAGTCGGATTGGGAAAAAGTTTGAGGTTAAAATTTCTCTCGTAGCAAAGTCAGGTAGCCGAACTCAAATACGTCAGCATACACGGAACGCGCATTGTCAACTTAGAGTGGGTCAACATCCGCGCGCTAACGGGCGTCTTTAGTTGACCAAAGTTCATCAAGTTTCTTTTTTCAACGGGGGAGAAAATTTAGTTTACAACGCTTTTTACCGCTTGTCCATATTCATATCCATTCTAGAGATATTCATAGTCAAAGTCTGAAGTTAGGATACACGAAACGCGCATTGTCGACTTAAGGTGCGTTCTCACTGCGCGCGTTAATGCGGGTTAATGCGCGTTAACGCGTATTGCATATTCATGGACCAACTAATCAAAGTGTTCTAGCCAAATTTCTAAAACACTTTCATTGGTTGGCTCATAAATATACAATACGCGTTGACGCGCGTGAACGCGCGCAGTGAAAACGCACCTTTAGGGTGGGTCAACATCCGTGCTCTAACTGTCGTCGTTAGTGGATCAAAGTTCACCATTTTTCTTTTGTTTAACGCAGCCTCTATCCCTTCCAGAAAAATTCATGGTCAAACTCAAAAGTTGTCCTAAATCGCGCCCAATTTTGGACGGTTTTTGCTCTCCAAATTTCAAAGGGGCAGTGCCCCCCTTCAAAAAAGTTGTACTTGCGTTATTACTCCTACCTAGCAGCACATCAAGCGGTAAAGTTTCGCGAGGCTACTCTCCTTATCTTCAAAGTTATAGGCGCACATACGCTACATTTGAAGCCAATTTTGAACCCCCTTTGTAAAAAATGTTGGGGAACCCCCGTCCCTACTGGTGTTGTCTAGCAAGCCTCGGTCATTTTCTAGCGTGTGTAAAAATTTCAGGGCGCAACACGCCTTAGGGCCAAAATATGGTCTTCCGAAAAAGTCGATTTGGTGGGTAAACATTAGCCGCGTAAAGGCTATGGTAAGTGGACCAAGTTCAACGGACTTTTTCCATCTAACGCAGGAGGAATAGTAGTCGATACCGATTTTAAATATCTCCAACCGTTCCAGAGATATTCGCGGTCATAGTCTAAAGTCGTGCAAAATCGGGCCAAATTCAGCATGTTTTTAGCCCCATTTTTGCGGAAAAGCCCCAAATTTTTGGACCGAGATTATAAAATCGAACACACTGTTCGTCAAGTTGCAAAATTTCGCGGCGATCGGCCAACGGACTTCGGACATCTCGTAACGAAAAAAGAAAGAAAGAACAGTAAAACATAAGGTTTTCCCGAACTATCGTTCCGGGCGGCCTAAAAAGGCAGAAGAAGAGGGAAAAGGAAATACGGAACTTGCTTAAAAGACTCAGAGGATAAACGCCCCTGGCTCAGGCCTAGGATCTGGTTCTAGGATGATGGCGGCGTTATTTATTTGTGTACGCGATGAGTTCCTGGCAACGTTGGCGGCTGAGTAGATGAAATGTGTTCGCACTGATGACTGATGGCTTACGTATGTGGCCGAGACGGCTCCAGAGGTCTCGTAAGACGCCACAACACACACATAATAACAGTGTCACCAATTGACATAGGCAAATACTACGCTGTCTTGCCTCGGGTGTGAAAATGAGTAGCGACTACTTGTCAGGCACAATAGGTGACGTCCAACTGACGATGCGAGCACAATGCAGATGACTGTGTCGCTAATGACGTGACGTCATAACGTACGTCATAGTGACGTCCAGCAAGTGCTTCCAGTTACGTCGTCAGTGTCGAATGACGTCGATCGCTACATACGTCACAATGTGCTCGGCCTTGAGTCTCTTGCAGTTTGGCTATCTTATCTTGTCATGAGTCCGCTACACAGTGTTCGTCCGCGTTGAGATTTCGAAAAGTATCTTACATTGAAATTTTGAACTAAATTGCTTGCGCTGCAAAATCGATTTTACTTAATAATAATATTAATATTACTACAAGGCTCTCGTTAGAGTGCATATGTCCGCCAATTCGTGTACACAGACAGACAGACAGACACACACACAACGACAGACAGATCGATCAAGCTCATAATCTCCTCCAATTCACTTCGGTCTATTAATAGCCTATATTATTATTGTTAAGCGGACTCTCTCTTACAGCACAATAAGCGATTTCTCCTATGTGTATGCATTTCTCCGTAGCGTGGTATGTCTCTCTGTGACATTTGTTTTTGTGCCCCCTGCTTAAGTCATTGGACAGAAATGGATGCCCATTTGTCAGGCACACTTTTCGGGTTAAATGACACGTTGTATCGGGAGAGGGAAAATATGAGGGTCGAACTCGCAGGGAAAACACACATAAAATGATTTATAAATCACCAGGTGGCAGCATTGATCAGCAATTTTGTTTGTTTTTGCTAAATTTGATTTTTTTTGCATTCCGGGGCTAAACGTTAAAAACTACTGGAATGACCAGGAATCCGGACAATCTGTCCGGTGCGGAAACTATCGCGCAGAATGGCGTCGAAGCGCTGCATGAAAATAGACAGCCCTCACGCTTCTCATTGGAGATGGCTGAAATCCTGCGGCCCAAGTCTCCAAGGAACTGAACAGCTAAATCGTTGATTGGGTCCAGCTTTTTCACAGCGATTGGCTAAAACACGAAATAGGCAGGGAGGTCGGCATAATATTTCAAAATTTTTCCTGTTGCTGCTAATTTGGCAGCCGCTCCAGCTGAGATGGCAGAATGCATGCTAAATCTAGGAGCCGGTGTTGCTAGCGGACAGCGTGAACGCGACTGTGACGTTCAATATGTCAAGCCTTTCCGTCTCAGCCGCCTTGCACAGTACTAACGTATTATTTTTCTAATTGTTAGGCGGAAATATCTTATGCTTTACGTTGTCGTTCGTAAATTGCGCAACAAATAAAAACATTTAAAAATTGAACTTTTAAGGTTTTTAACAGTGTCTTCAAACCAGTTCTCCAGCTTTGTGAGTGATCGGTGACTACTTCATATTTAACAGAGAGTTGTCGAACATCTATCTCGCCAGTTTTGTCGTCGTTGTCGTCGCTCAGCGCAGACAAAAAGTCCACTTACATGGCGCCGACATATGCGTGCAGCACTCGCTGGTTTTTTTGGCGTGCGTGTGTCAGAAGGCGTGGCGAAGTAACAGCAGAATGTCGACTGAGATGTAGAGCTACTCGTCAGGTTGTTCCAGACTCATTCGTTTCAGTTTGAGCGATGCAGCGCAGTAGCAGCATCGATGCTTTCACAGGTCGAGGTCGCTCAGCATTCGAAGTGCGAACAATTCGTCCTGACACTTAACGACAAACTATGCACCAGACACAGCTGGACTAACAACGTTGGACTAACAACGTTACAAGTAATTTGAGCAAAGCTCGCGTGACGCGCGATAGCAGCGGTGCTGCAAACTGGGCAATCGTGTAGCCTACAACATGCAAGACAATAATAGTGCATTTTGAAGGAGTACCCAAATTCGAGGCTTCCGTACAAAAGACTCCTTAAATATATTCAACTTTATTCACCATCAGTGGTAGCATAAGCACATATAAAGAAAAAAAAACATAAACATAATTAACAACACAGCGGACGGTAAGACAGAGTAACAGTAGAATGACACAAATAGATGAAAGGCTTAACTAACGAGCGAAAAGCTCGAAACTCTGTTCAAACTTTACCGATCTATTACCCAAGACAACGCTGGGTAAAAATATGCCAGAGCACAACTGAATACTCTTGACAGTTTCAATGTTATTTGTACTAAATAATTTCATAAAGAACATGTTATATGCAAAGTCAATTGAACTCAAATCCGACTTACTAAGCGAGCAGGCTTCAAGTCCATAAAGCAATACAGGAACACATTTACTATTAAACAACTGTATAGCAACTTTTTCAGAGGCAATTTAAACGGTCGAAATTTAGATTATTAAAAATAGACGTTCTATGCTAAAAAAAATTATATAGACCTACGCAAGTTGTTTTGGTCCATCTCCAGCCATTTCGTCGCAATTTATCCTGAAAATGTGCGTTGCAGCCAAAAAGTGCGAAAATTCACTAAAAGCTCCTTTTGGGGGGCTCAATGTCGTTTAAGGTCATCGATGTTAATAAATCTAAAAAGCCCATCGTTAGTGCTTGTTATGATATCCAGCATGTATGTACCTATCTGCAACCGTTTTACGCTAATAGCTAATAGCAGTAAAATAACCACTTTTCGGGAGGTACCCTCTTTGATGCTCGCATACGCAGGCCTCCTTGAACCTTGAACTTAGGGGGTCGGGACTTGGACAGCTAAAATTTACATTTAATGCTGAAAATTTCATATGTAGATTGTCTGGGTCTATTTCTAGCCATTTTGGCGCAATTTACTTTTAAATTGTGGCGCAGCCCGAAATTATCAAAAATTTACGAAAATCCCTAATTTTAAAGGTTCAAGGTCGTTCAAGGTCATGGTTGTTGATAAAACTAAAAAGCCCGTCACCAGTGCTTGTTACGATAAGCAACACATCTGTACTTATCTGCAACCGTTTTCACATTAAACGAGCCAATAATGGCAAAATTACGTCTTTTAGGGAGGTACCCCTTCTTGACGCCCTCGTTCGAAAGGAACCCCCTTACAAAAAAGCAGAAAATTTTGTCAAAAAACTAGAGTCCTTGGAGCAGTCTACAATGAAGATTTCGTGATCCTAGCTTGCCCCGTTTTGATACAGATCCAAAGTGTGACCGACGGACAGACAGACAGACAGACGGACGCCTAGGCCATGGCTAAGACGAGCGAAGCATTTTGCTATCGCGCGTAAAAAGTGGAGGAAAAAGTGCGGAGGTGTGGGACCGAAAAGCCTGCACACTTTCACATTTCACTTTTTCGCCGCTTTGCAATGCGAAGTTTTGACATGGGTTTTAACCCTTTTGATCTCTCTCCAATCTTTACCTCAAACGAAAAACACAAAACGAACTAGAAGACACTCGTGAGAGTGCATATCTCCGCCAAGTGAAGTAATTTAAGCACTGTGAAAAAAGGACTGACTGCCGTCAAATGGCGTGCTGAGCCTGACGTTACAGTTGGAACTTAAAATACCAAACCAAACAGATAGTAAAACAGTAAAAGGCTCCGCAATATAGGCCTAGGCTTAAATCAATACGCCGAATGCCTATTCACGAGCGTGCGTGCGGACGAACAGTAGGCATAACCTGTAGCATCACTGCTGAGCAAAACGCAGCTCACGATTACAAGAAATGACATTATCTGCACACAGTGGACTCAATGTATGAGCTTAATTACTCGAGAATGCTACGCTAATACCACGAATGCACTGAGAATTAGCGGATGAAACGGATCCTACATCAGCGGCCGGTGCTCACTGTTCTATTGCACGGTCACGATAGCGCTACACATTGCGACTGCAAATAACTCGTATAGGCAGAAAAACAGCGCTTGAAGAAAAAAGAAATCACGTGTGTGACTGCACATATCCATATTTCTAGACTTGAAATCAAACTTTGACACTACTAGAGAGCCTATAATAGAACTAATTATGCTGGCGCATACGCTGTGAAAGACAGGTCTCTAAAATTTTTTGCGTAAGCTGGGGCCACGAAGAACCCGCAACAACATACCTGATGAACTAAAACGTATTACTAACGTTACTACTTTAAAAAGCATTTAATGACTTATTTTTAATCATGTTTTAACTAGGCTTGTTTTATCTGTAATCTGCGCAGTGCGCAATATAAGCATATGACGGTGATGATGATAATGATGATGAAGCCTACCCGTTTAAACATGACCTTGCATTGCATATAGGCTAGCATTATGTCTGAAACAGCTTGCCAGAAGAGGTTCGATTATCCCCAGCCAGGAAAATTTCTCAAAGAAATCAAATCTGGGCGTAGCAAATGTAGACGTCGAGAAAAGACATTGACGATGTTGATGTTGCGCGGAGAATAGGTAGGTCACGAGGGGCAAGGAAGTTATTTATTTCTCCAGACTGTTCAGACGCGTACATAGCGACGTAATTGAGCTGAAGTGAACTGAACTGACATGGTTTTGTTTTTATACGAACTGACCAATAAGCAAACAGTAATGCATCGCAGTAGGCACCATCTAACGGCGTCAGTAACTACGTGACTATGTGCACGTGCACATCAACCAATGATCAATGGGCTCGCACAGCGCCGCAGACGTTAATTTCGTTTTAGTACGATGAACTGTATGATATTTTTGTTCATCTAATTTTACTTCTACCGGACTGTTTCTCGCATTAGCTGACTGTTTGATTGCGATATTTTTGTGACGCTGCACGTCGGCACCGTCAATTAACTGCAGCAGCGTCAGCTATGTTTACACGGCATGGCAGCTGCTGACGGTGGATATTTTTAACACAATGCTATAAATTACTTTGCGCAGACGTAGGCCTATAAAAGATAGATTTTACTGTATGTAGGCCTATATATCATACAAATTTACAACAACTTCTGAAGTATCCGAATTTTCCAAGTTAATGTAGCAACAGATTTCAGGTTATGTGGTAGGTTTAGTTATATCGTTAACTTCTCTGTCAATGCAAAAGTAAAACTTTAGTCTCAAAGCCAGTCAACATTTTGCTAAAAAAAGTCGTAAAATAAGTGATAGGCCTACGCTTTTGCGGAAAGCGGTACAGAAGTAAATGCAAGGAAAAGCAGATAGACCATTCGTTTAAACATTAGGATGCAGAGGACTAGGTCTAGGCCTGCATCATGCTGAAATCCGCATTTGTTTCTTACGTCGACTGCTTCATCTTGGCTCTCGACTACGCTTATACACTTAGGTTACTTATTATTGCTAAGCGAATTACAATGCTTTCGGAAGTAAACGTAAGCCTACATATAAAAATGTAGGCTAATAACATATTTGCAATATTAAACGTAATTTAGTTTAGCAATGTTGTTTTTCATTTTTTATGTTCTGGTGGTTTAAACACTGCATAATCATCAATCGTCGCGGCTCGGGTGATGCAGCAGCTATCATGTGCATCTCTTTGCATCTCTGTGTCTGCAGCGCGAGTCTTCAACAGATTGCTGTCTTTTTAAACACCACCTAACCGTCTTTGTGCATCCTTTAGCAACTTGCTTCTGGTGTCTGATACAGAACAGTAAAGCAAAAGTGTCGTAACTGCATTTTGTGCTAAACGGAGAAAAAACGAAAAAGAAGATTGACACGGTTAGCATAAATCGCCTGTAATCTTGACAGTTGTAAAAATTTAGGTAATTTGATGCAACGTCTGAAATATTTTTCATATAAACGTTCATTTAATGGTGCTTTTTTATAATTTTAGAGACTTTTAATAGATACGACACTTATGCACTAACTTTTTTCAACTGCCATATTTTGTTAAACTATTTTGAATTAGTATTTTTTCAGCTACAACTGGTAAAAATTTCATGTAAATTGAGCATCGTTTGAGTGAATTAAAAAAGAAAGGTCCCTTTTTATGAAACACCGTGTAGATTCAATGCTTTCATGCGGACGACGGGACGTTGAATACGTGTCTACCTCGGACTCTGATCACTGATCATTCCCACTTTTTTAACAATGTACCAAATAATACAGTTACTAATACTGATTAACATAAAATTTTCAGTGAATGATTTGTTAACATGTGTTAATGGATCATCGCAATAGAAATCTATCACGGAGTCGCTAAGACTCAGTCCTTATCAATCGTATTTGAATTGATCACACAAGAGTTAGCAAGACTCAGTGAGTAAGTGAGTGAGTGAGCGTGTAATGTTTAACGTCCCTCAAACCTATAGGAATAGGCCTATTGTAAAGGGAGAGAATCAATGTCGATTGGTATGAATCAATGTTGGTATGTTGATACTGCCTAGATCAACTCAGCCTTCCATCCCTCCGGGGTAGGTAAATTGAGTACTGGCCTATCTGGCTGGGGTTAAGGCGGGGCACATTCGCCTGTGTAGGATGGCAGGTAACACTGTGTGATCCCATACAGCAGGTGACGCCCCGTAGCGCTGTGATGAGTTTCCTATAAAGAGCTATAGGCTACACTAGGCACTAACATTTACGTTAAGCTTGCCATTCTGTCAAGCGCATTCTCGCAGTCTGCACTTGTTTTGATGCAGCACGACAAACAGAAAGTTGATACATAAAAAGAACACATTTCCATTCACGTCGATTAATTTAACAATCATGTAGTAAATGACGCTTTGTGAAACTTGCATGCCCCAAAACGACAAAATTATAACATTAAACTAATACAACGGCTTTAATGTTAAATGTGCAACAAAATCAACCAATTCACTGAAATTTAACTTGTCCATTAATGTCGGCACCTATCACTAAGACAGAAAATATGGCATAATGAGTGACGTTGTAGTAAGTAATAGAGTGCAATACAGTTGTAGCTGCGCTCTGCTATCAGTGCAAAACTGTAGCATGAAACGATACGACACGTTTGCACTGAAGTGCAAGCAGGCCTTCGTAAGTGCAAACTGTCGCAGTGTATAATACGACAGTTTTGCTCTAAACAAAAGGGGCTCAGATGCACATACGACAGTATTGCACAGCTCATAACGCAATCTGTGGATCGATTTTAGATGCGACAGTTTTACAGAAAGATGCGGCATGAAATTCTGAATCGAATGGTATAAAAATGTCAAAAACAATGAATTTTGCAGATATGTAGGCCTACCGAACCTCGTCGTGCGTAACAGGCTGCTGATGCACTGCACCTTAGGACGCCTGACTGAACATGCTTCGCAGAGGTGAAACGATTTGCCGCATGTGCGTACATGAAGTTCATGTTCATCCTTTGGCTACAAGATTGCATATCTCAGTTGAACCTAATGGTATAAACCAAGATTCCATTGAAGTTTGGGTTAGTGGCTTGGCATAGCGGTAACGCATTTCATCCGATCAACGAAGTTACTCTACGTCAGGCCTTGAATGGGTGACTGCCTAGGGGCAGGTAAACGATCTCGGTATGTAACCAGCCGCCTAGGTCAACTCAGCCTTCCATCCCTCCGGGTAGGTAAATCGAGTACCGGCCTATGTGGCTGGGGTTAAGGCGGGGCGCGTTCACCTGTGTTGAGTGGCAGGTAACACTTTCTGATCCCATACGACGGGTGACGCTCCATAGCTCTGAGATAGGTTTCCTATGAATAGCTATAGCATTTTTAACCATTTACACTGACATTCTCATTTATTGTCACATCTTCTATGAGCGTGTCTATGTTTTAATACTTCATTTAAACTGTGGGCTTAATACGAACATATTACTAAGAAAATATTCAAAATGTTGTACATTTTGCGCTGTCGAAATGTGTGCTACATTCTCCTCTATATTTTTTAAATTTTATTATTTACAGCTGTTTCAGAGTGTGAACCTTTTACCCACTCTGTAGAGTTCCTTAGTAATAAAGCTCAACGCAAATCCTACATCACATCTCTATTGTGTTAGAAGACCTAAATACTAGTAGGTTACAAAATTATGCTAATACTAGCGTTTATAGATATTATACAAAAATCATATAACAACGATGATCTAGTTTCATTTTTCGAACAGGAAATGTTCAGAGCCACACTCACTGTAACACTGAAACCGTTAACAAATAGTAAATAAATGTTATGCAGTGAATATCAGCCCAAACGAATTAATACAACACTTTTAAGAGTCACTAGCTCACTATAAAAACCATGTAGACAATATCAAACACAGTTATTTTAACGGCAAATCAACACGTTAAACTGAAATGCATAAAATTCATTCACAACAACAAACACCAAACCTTGAAATTCAACCGCACTGCAAGACTAAATGCAGGGACTATGGCAGTGTCATCACATTACAGTAATGAGCTACAAGTTAAAAACAGCAAAATTCAACCTCTGACAAGAAAACACATGCAAATTTGATGATGCGTAGTAATATACACTGAGGTAACTGCACTGCAACAGCTAATCAACCAAATACATACAGTAAGCATAAGATATCAAACATCAATAAATCAATAATATCAATAAATCAAAGCAATTGTCAGCATTAAATAAATTAATAATAGTTAAATATTACACTAAGAAGCAGCTATCACACAGTAGTTAAGACTTTGATTTCTTCAAGGTCCATGAATCACCACGGTGGGTGGACCCAAGGTAAATCATGGACCACAACATGGGTTCAGCCATCAATGAAAAAAATCCCAGCTAGTAATGGGTACTAAGCAATTACACATGAAAATCTATGGGATCCTTCAATAGTTTTCACTATATTCCCACTAATGCAGAACAGATATATCTAAAACATAAAAAGTTCATGCTAAGAACTGTCAAATGGCACTGCTGTACCAAAGCCCATCCATGTGTCTAGTAGACAGGTCTAATAAATTACTCGTGTAAAACAAAAGACTTGGCATTTTGGATGACTTTACAAGCAAACAGAATATCAGAGCCCTGAGAGCATTCTTAAATACTAACACTAAGTGTCTTAATTCTATGCTACATAACTACAGATCGGTTACAGTGCAAACATCACAAAACGTGGGCATCGAGACACCAAGATAAAGCTCTAAAGACACAAGTAACAGTCAACTATGTACAGAGTCCGTGTGTCGACATCATTCAGACATTATCCGTAATCAACGATGAATTGGTAGCCAGACTACCGGTCATCAGAAATATAAATTAACAGAACTGCCATATATAACATGATAAGTAAGGGACTCTTAAGACCAAACTGAAACTGTGGTATGGTACAGCATAAATAGCGCTGCAGAGACACAAAGTGCAACACTGCAGACTTATTTTTATGCTCTTATCATTTTCTGTTGTTCCTGATCCTGACAGCTTTGTTACTTGAGACAATCTAGCTGTCTATTGCATGCTTTTTAAACTGTTCTGTTCTATTGGTCTGCTATTACCATACGGTAAAATGAAGCGTGTAACAGATCCAGATGGTAACCAGTGCAAAGTTGGCATGATACGGGTGATTGAGTTGGTTAGAAGGCACGTCTCTGTTGGTCGCTGTAACACAGCTTGTAGTTGTAGCGGCGTTGTCTCACGCAGTGTGACATCTGCTCACTCACTCGGTTTGCTCGCTGCAGCGACTTACGCGTCATCGCTGACGTAGCTTGGCGTGATGACGTCATCTGTTGCTGATGACGACGCATCACTGCTGCCATGGCAGC
>Ga0056128_1010498_pt1 | contig 11543 bp, 6 predicted proteins | sample WorMetLIZISLAND2_FD_71113 | JGI IMG/M metagenome (GOLD analysis project Ga0056128, IMG submission 71113) | Marine gutless worms symbiont microbial communities from Max Planck institute for Marine Microbiology, Germany - Olavius geniculatus... ... | reverse complement strand
TTGGAGCCAAAGGGAGTAGCTTCATGAGACTTTGCCACGTGACGTGCTGCTAGATGGGGGTGATAACGTGGGTACAACTTTTAGGGGGCACCGCCCCCTTAAAATTTGGGAGTGCAAAAACGTGCAAAATTTAGTACGTTTAACGACAACTTTCGACTTTGAGCGCAAATATCTCTGAACTGCATAGGGATATCGACAAGCGGTAAACGTCGTTATCAAATACGGTTAATTCCGCGTTGAATAAAAAAAATTGTGTGAACTTCAGTCCACTAACATCAGAGATTACGCGGCTGATGTTTACCCACCAAAATCAAATTATTCGGAAGGCCATATTTCGGCCCCTAGGGGGTGCTGCGCCCCCAAATTTTTACGTGCGCTAGAGAATGACCAAGTCTTACTAGCGCACCCCCCACAGGGGGCGGGGGCCCCCTTACAACTTTTTTCAAAGGGGAGTCAAAAATTGGCTTAGAATGCAATAATGGAGCGCTTATAACTTCGGAGTTAGGGGGTGTAGCTTGACGAAATTTTGGCACTTGACGCGCCTCTATGTTGGGGTGTTAATGCAAGTACGAAATTTGGTGGCACCGCCCCCCTTAAAATTTGGGAGGGCAAAAAACGTCCAAAATTTAGTACGTTTTATGACAACTTTCGACCGCGAATATCTCTGAAACCGATAAAGATAGCGACAAAGTCTAAACGGCGTTGATGAAAGCAATCCTTTCGGCGTTGAACAAAAAAAATTTGTGAAATTCCGTCTACTACGAACAAAGTTATAGGCGCTCATGTTGACCTACCCTAAGTCGACAATTCGCATTCGCACAATGCGCATTCGGCGTATGCCAATGCATTTGAGTTCAGGCCACGTGACTTTGATGCCGGGGAAATTTTTCGCCCCCTTTTTTACCCCCCCCTAATTTCCCCCAATCGGACTTAGGGCGCCGGGCAGACTCACGTTGTGCTTTGCCCCAAATTTCTAGTTATTTGTATTTCTAGCTATTATTCTGATGATGTTGTTATTGTTCGCTGCAGATGGATCAGAAGCCATTCAGTGGGCAGCTGCAGCAGCAGGCACCGACCATTGCTGCTAAGTTTGCATCAGTTCCATCGTCATCAGTTGTCTCAGCACAACAACCACAACTACCAATGCAACAACAACAGCGGCTGTCACTCCAGTCTCCGCCAAACAGGTTCAACATTTGATTTAACCTTCGACTTAAAGTGAAACGATTCATTTGACTTCACTTTCACTGACGTCTAATATCGCTGGTTATGTTTCTTAGATCTGGGGATTTTTATTTGTTAAGCCCTGTCATTCGGGACTGTGTGGTGTGTGAGAGATGCTACACAAACGATGTCAATTTATTAGAGCTGTCAAGGCATTAATTTTTTTAACGCATTAACGCAGTGCGTTAATTTTTTTTTAATGCATTAATTAACGCGTAAATTAACGCACCCAGTCCCGTCGAGATGGAGAGTAGGAGGTAAATTACCCCGGGCCCGAGACGTTTATGGGACCTACCTGTATAATATAGAAAGTTAGAAAAATGAAAAAAAGTTTAAAAAACACATATAATGTTTATTTTTTTTAATGTTTAAAAATCTATTAGCCTGTCAATGAAATAATTAAGTAATTGTTTATTTACAGTAGTGATGAAACGAAAACTAGTTTAGTTATTTGATTTCATTCGATTGTCATATAACCGCAGTTTAATGGAATATCCGAACTTTTGCTGCAAAGAATTTAGTAACTGAATGAAATAAATTTACGCATGTGCGTTAATTTTTTTAACGCTCGTTAATTTATTAACGCGTTAATTAACGCGTCAACTGTGACAGCTTTACAATTTATTAATTGACTGACTGTTGTGAGCAATTGAGTGTTGATAGTCCGAAGGTTCAACAGTTTGGAACATTTAGACTGCAGAATGCATTTTCCCTATCCCAAACCTTAGCACTAATTCCAGTGAGCCTACGAGAGTTGAGAATCAGCGTGGCGGTTAGGTTGACGTGCATATATTCATATGGGAGCCTTAAAACCTTCAGATTGCGGATTAGCTAATTGACTGACCAGTTGGTTAATTGAGTGTTGACTGAATGTTTGACAGTGGGGGTAAAACCGTGCCGACGGCGAGTACAGCAATGCCGACAACACTGATAAAAACCGAACCCGGACTGGTGACGGCGACGGCCGTTGCGGACACATCGGCACTCGACGGAACTATTGTCTCTATCAAGGTCTTTAGTTACACCTATGCACTATGCAGTAATAGTAGTGGTAGTGGTGGTAGTAGTAGTAATAGTAGTAGTAGTAACCTGCACTAGTAAGTACGATCGTAGCAGACACTTGCTGGAGCTATGCTCTGTATCAAGGTTTGCACTGAAGTAGTTAAGATATGGCATCAGTATTCATTTTTGGCTACTGATAGACCTGGCATTTTGCAAATTTTGAAATGACCATATCTTGGCAGAGAATCCTCTTGGGTCCACTTTCTGTTTGGTTCTTTTTGAGGTCTGCAGACTTAATCGCACATTCAGTGGAATTACTTCTGGGGTAGGTCAAGTCCACGATGGCTGCCGCTCTCGTGGGAAGTTTCAGATGGTCACATTTGTACAGTCGGTTGTCCGATTCACTCGGTGTTTGGTTCTAGTTTAGGGTTTTCACTGTTGGCAGATAGAATGGAACTGCTATCTCTTGGTTGTAGTTTAGAATATTTCTTCTGTTGATGTTTCAATTCAGTAAGGTTGTGGTTTGGCTCAGTGGTTGACATTGTTGGTATACCATTGAAGTTAATCAATGCCAGGAGGCCTGATTAGTACTTGGATTGTTCACCGTCAGCAGATGTGTTAAGGTATCTAACCAGCCATCCAGGTGAACTCAGCCTGGCCATCCCTTTTTGCGTAGGTGCAATAAACACCAGCAGCAGCTGGGATGTAAACACACTGCACTAGCCCAGTGTATCCGTGATCTTGCAGTGTAAAGTTATGTCTGGCTAAGGGCTAAGGCTCGTGTGGCTTTGAAAGACCTTGCATTACATTTGCGGTGCATACAGAGTGACTTGACTGAACTGAACTGACATGGTTTAGTTTTTGACAAACTGACCAATGCACAAGCAGTAATGAGTCAGTATATGCTCTTTTCACTGGTCTAGGTGGCTTACGTGACAACGCGCACATATCAACCAATGACCAATGGGCCTTGCCCATTGGTCAGTTCATCAACGACTAAAACGTGTCATTTAAGTTCCATCCAGTTATTACATCGCTCTGTGCCTGCCTTTACATTTGTGTATATATATAGGAGTATATATATACAGGGAAGATTATTAGAACTACCATTGTGTTAATTACATATGCACCTGTATAATGGAGTTCCTACAATTTTAGGTTTAGCTTGTTTTTTTGTATTTTGTGCTTTGTGTTTCTGTAAAGATTAAACTTACTGTTCTATTATTATGTTTTTTTGTGCATTCTGCCTGAAAAGGCCGTCCTCAAAATGACCTATACTGTGTCGGGTGTTACGTTAAACCCTACTCACTCACTCACTTTACATTTGTGTTCTAATCCATCAACTCGGGGTAAAGGAGTCTGATTGCTTTGTGTTAGGATGAGCCGGTGTGCAACCCGACTTCTGTTAGTGCTACAGACCTGCCAGTAGATGTTAAGCCTCCAGCCAACTGTTCCGCTGAACCCACTGAAGACCTCGGCAACCCATCCTCGCTGGAGCTAGACGACGTCAAGCCAGATATCAAATCATGTATTGGCATACCTACCACTACCAAAGCTCCCATTGCTAAGAAAGGTTAGTTAGCTATATAGTTAAATTTCTTACGTTTTTCGGAAGTGCTTCTTGCACTGCAAGCAATTCCGCCTACTGCCGAATCTTTTCTCCATAGCATGGTCTGTCTGTCTATCATTTGTCACACTTGTGCATTTTACACATTATTTGGCAGTTACAGTTGTGGCATCGAATGACACGTCAATTGTGTCAGATGGAAAGATGAAATTGTAAATTGTAACCATACCATGAGATTCGAATTCAAACAACTATAGCGATTTTGCACTTTAACAAATTACTGTGGTTTTTATTGGTATTATTGTTAATATTAGTATGGCTGTAAAAGGATGACATTGGCGGCCATTGCCAAGAAAGTTTGGCAGTTTTTTTTCATAGAACAGCTGCTGTCTGGACTTCTGCATTTGAGTTCTTCATTCTGTTTGAGTTGGAAATCTTATTGTGCACCATCATTTGTCAGTTGTGCATATCATAGGTCTAGTTCTTTCATTCCATAACAAAGACCATCTGATATTTCAGTGACGACATGTTTTTGTTCAGCAGAATGAGCCCGGGCTTAAAATTTGCCGTATTCCGCAGATTCGGTGCATTTTTTGCAGCCGATGTAAGTGATTTGTTAGTAGATAAAAGTGTACTTACTGACTTTTATTTTTTTTTCCATCCGTAACTGAAATTTCTTACATTTTTCATAGCAATAGCTGGTGACATTGCCGTTGTTGAACGTTGTAGTTTGGAAGCCGAATGAATTACGTCAGGCATTGATGCCAACTCTGGAAAAACTCTACCGCTTGGAGCCCGAGTCGCTTCCATTCCGACAGGCTGTCGACCCTGTGCTACTGCAGATCCCGGTCTGTCTGTCTGTCTGTCTGTTTGTCTGTTCTGCATGTATTGTATCAGTCTGTCTGCTTCTAGTAATAATTTAGTAGTAGTAATGTAATCACAGCATAGCATGGTAGTGCATAACACTGGTGTAAGGGTGACTATTAAAGTCAATGGGAAACCCCAGATTTTGGGCACCCGTGGCCTCCAAACCCCTGAATCAATCGACTTAAAATTTGACTTGGATGATTACGTCGGTGGTCTAACCCTACGTGCCAAAAATGGTACAAATCAACCCACCAGGGTCGGCGGGGCAAAGGGGTGAAATATAATGTTCAACTGGGTTATTTTTTCTTTTCTGTTAATAATAGTTCTTCTGTGTCAAAAAGCTCTGCTCATTTGTGCTGGAGTTGTGACTCTTTCATGAGGATGTTGACTTTGTAGTTTTGCAGATCCTGCCCGATAAGTCTTGTCTCACTGACTGTCAACTGTAGATGCATGAGCTTAGTAAGCCGTTAAATTTGCACATTTGCCATTTCTGTTCATATGTGTATCTGTTTGTCTGTCTGTCGTCCTGTTCGCCAGTCGTGTGTTCACAGCTTGCGGCATCGACATGTATTTCGTCTACTGGCTAGCCTGTCCTCTCTTTGTCTCACAGCTTCTGTGTGCCCAGTTTCTGTTGTGAGATTTTGGCACTGTATGGATATTTACTTACTTACTGTGCGTCTGTTCATATGACACCTGTTCATCTTCGTCTCTGTCCATACGTGCTGGTCTACATTCTCATTAGCAGGCTCAAGCCACACTGCCATCTATCTTACTGTCTGTCATTTTTCTGTCTGCTCGTCCGTTTGTTTGTTTGTCTGCCATTCTCTTTATTTATCTCAGCTGTCTTGTCCACCACGATGAGTAAGTCAAGTACTGACCTGTTGGGTTGGGGTTCACCTGTCAGGTGGCAGGTGACACTGCTTAATGTGATCCCATATGGCAGGTGATGTTCAGTAGCTATGAGATAAGTTCCAGGGTTCCTGCACAGAGCTTTAGTTTTTACGCACAAAAGCAGCTACTGCTTTCAGCGCATCTTAGCCATCGCAATTCTGTCCATCTGTCACACGGGTGGATCAGTCAAAAACAGTGCAAGCTAGGATCACCAAAGGGTTGCCTTTGGCTGCCTGAAAGACACTAGTTTCAGAAACCGTAAAGCTTTTCCATAAATTCGAAAGGGGTCACCTCGAATGAGGGCGTTAAATGAGAGGGGTGTGGGCAAAATTTACGATTTTTGGCTAATAAGTCGCTGTATCTCAGTAATGGTGCAAGATAGGGCCTAGGTTACTATTAATCACTAATAGGAAGTCGTACACTGGCTCTTGATTGGCGCTGAATTCAATGACCTTGAACGCCAAAATAGGGGGTTTTATGGATTTTTTGGCGATTTCGGACTGCGACACAAGTCTATATCATTCACAAGGTGGCGCCAGGCTACTATCGTTATGCAATTCAGATAAAGAATTTGGTGTTTGTATACTAACTCAGCATAAACACCCCATTTTTCAGCTAAACTACTGAACCGGAACTGCTATAGGCCTTCACGCGTCTCATGAGCATTGGCTCAAATTTCTTGTTTACCACTTCATTATGTTAATTGTGTACTGTGTAGGACTACTTTGAGATAGTAAAGAAGCCGATGGATTTGTCGTTGATCAAACGTAAGCTCGACACTGGCCAGTACACTGACCCATGGCAATACGTTGATGACGTCTGGCTCATGTTTGACAACGCCTGGCTCTACAACCGCAAGTCTTCTAAAGTCCACAAAAACTGCTCAAAGGTTCGTCACTCCGTTTTGCCACTATCAGCAAATTCTACAGTTTAGGAAATGCTGATAAAATACTGAGAGAACGAATCTCAGAATAGCTAATCTGATTGGTTATTCTGATATTTTTTCGTTGATGAAACTGGACATAAATTTTAGTGTGTATTAGGGCTTAGGGCACACATAGGGCTGGTTTCTTTCATGTACCTAATCAATTAGCTTTTCCCCTGTCCTCCAATAGACAACATTATCACATTGATGACTGTCTGTAGGATAACAGGAAAGATTATTAGAACGACCATTGTGTTAATTACATATGATTGCGTATAATGGAGTTCTTACAATTTTGTGTTTCGTGTTTCTGTAAAGGTTAAACTTTCTGTTTATTGTGAAGTTTAAACTTGCTGTTTCATTATTGTGTTTGTGTGCATTCTGCCTGAAAAGGCCGTCCCCAAAATGACCTATACTGTGTCGGGTGGGACGTTAAACTCTACTCACCCCCCTTAATCAATTAGCTGGCCAGCAGCTAACAGGCAGTTTAACTGACCATGTGAACGGACAAGTCACTTTGTGTACTTTTTTGAATAAATTCATCATAAGTCAAATTAAGTATTCATAATAAAAGTTTTCTAATACTACTTGAATGGATTGCTTTGGGCTGCAGTCTTTCTCTGCTGTCAGGTAGACTACGAATAAGGTGTGTGACATATAATGATGCATTTCGTGATGACATTACTTGTTAACCAGCTGAAATTAGCCAGATAATCTTTAACTGACATTTGACTATTGGTTTGTCATTCTGGAAATGCATTTTGTTTAACCAATTTGTTGTTACCCTAGTGACCAGGTACAAAGCTGAAACCAGCTATAGTACTACTACTTGCTAGGTCGACTCAGCCTTCTACCCTCCGTGGGACGATAAAATGAGTAGTAACTCATTTACATGGGTTACAGAAGGTGGGGACCTTGGTACAGCTGACTGGGGTTGCCTAGCCGGCCGCTGTGCCAGCCTGTGTCTGCAGGCTGCACACGGTGTCCGTGCAGCAGGCGGCTCTGGTTAGTGACGAGAGCGCATTAGAGGCGTGTTTGCGATGATGCGCTATAAAAATTGACGATTTTTACCTTTTTTTACTAAAACATTTACTACAACAACTAGACTACTACTACAACAATCACAACTACTGTTACTACTACTGATACAGAAAAAGTTCATTGGATCATCCCCTCTGCTGATTATGTGAATGCTACAGAAACGCATAAAACTATTACAACTACTATAGTTGTTACTGCTACAGTGCTGGTACTACAACACTGTTGTAGTTGGCGGAGGTGTTTGAAGCGGAGATCGACCCAGTAATGAAGATGCTTGGGTTCTGCTGTGGTCAGAAGTATGTCTTTGTGCCTCAAGTCCTCATCTGCTATGGCAAACAGCTCTGCACTGTACCCGTGAATGCCGTCTACTACAGTTACCAAAACAGGTTTGATGCTATATTCGATTTTGCCTTGAATGTTTCTAAGGTGGCCGGCCGCCGATTAAGTGGTGGTATGTCCGCTGGCTGCAGACTGTGGATTCACGCAATGAATGGCTTATTAGTTGCGGCCAATTAGCTGCCACTTCTGAGATTCTAAAGCGCTTCTGGCCGTGAGTGTGATTCATGTAAACAGTGCTGTAGCAAGTAAGGTAACGTAAAGGGAGCCATGCCCCAGCTGGGGCGTAGGCGGGGTGCTCATTTCCCACTCGCGGCCGTTGAGCCCGTAGGTGGATAAACCACTCGAGTCCTTGACGCATGGCCAGTGTGACGCCAGACCTAGGGTTACCTTCCCAGCCTCGGGGCATCACCCCCCTTTGACCAGTACCAAATTATACTGCTTGGTGACAGAGGCACATGTGTGTGAACAACTTGCCTAAGGTCATTACCCGGCAGTGTCCTGGTGCGGAGTCAAACCTGCGCTCCTGAGTGACCTCAGGATTAAAAGTCCGGCACATACTGTACTCTTAATTTTGTTATTGTCTTTCAGTCTGTCTAAGCAAGCAGCGATCTGTGCATATCCCATGGGCCTTATCGTTTGAGAAGGACTTTATTGTTTAGTTTGTGACTAGTGAATTAGTGATGATCACTTGTGAGACAATATCTTAGTACTTACAGTTGATCACAAGCTTAAGCTTTGCATGTAGGTAGTCTGTGTCGAAAGTTTAGTGTGCAGTTTTGTTTCAGCTCGGGTTGTTTTACATAACAAAAATTTGATTTGAATTTATTTGTAATTGTTAGTGACTGTGGGCAGATACTCATGTACTGTAAGAAATATTTTGATAAATTGTTGTACAAGTGTTGTTAAATGAATTCCACTGATGGCGGTGCGGTGTGAGATGTTCCGACTGTTTTACGAGTGTTTGTAAACAGTAAATGAATGACTGAATAAATGAATGCAACCGTGTGCAGATAATGCTGCTGTAAGATATAATTCCCTCTGTTGTGCAAGTGTTTGTAATGAATAGGGTTTAAAGCTCCCGTAACGTTACCGGTAAATTACGGTAAGGTAAAATTGCGAAATTACCGGTAAATTACAGACTTTTATTTTATTTTATTTTTTAAAATTTTATTTTACACACATTAAGTGCCATAATAGTCCAGTCAATTTGATTTTGAAACTAAAGCGCCAAAGTCGTCTACTTACGTATGTTAACAGCTATTCTGAGACTTTCAGCAGGATGCACTTCTGTTAAAGGTAAAATATGGGTAATTTACCAGAAATTTAGTAGTAAATTACCGGTAATTTACGGTAACGGTAACATTCCCAATCTTACCGGTAATTATCGAACACTAGTAACGAATGCATGAGCGAATGTGTAATCTCATTGTTTTCTGCAGATACTTGTACTGTGAATGTTTCTATGCGGTACCGGTGTGCAGATCTTGCTGCTGTGAGATATTCTCAATATCGTTCGAGTGTAAGGTATGAATGACTGTGTACTGTGACTATGTCTGTCTGTCTGTGCAGATACTCGTACTGTGAGAAGTGTTTTGATGAGATCGTTGGCGATGAAGTGGAGCTGGTAGATGATCCCAGCCAGCCAGTCATGTGAGTGTTAATGCCACTGTTCGTCCGTCCGTCTGTTTGTGTCTGTCACTCTGTCCGTCGGTGATGAGGTGGAACTAGTTGACGATGCCTGGCATGCAAGTGTTGTTGTCTGTCTGTCTTTCTATTTGTTACCTCCGCCAAGGAGGTAATGTTTTTGCCAGACTTTGTTTGTCTGTCTGTCTGTGTGTGTTAGCAAGATAACTCAAAAAGTTATGGATGGATCTTTCTGAAATTTTGAGGGTATGTCGGGCATGGCATAAGCTGCAAGTGATTAAATTTTGGGGGTGATCCAGCAGGAATCCTGGATTCTGGATCACCTTGAAATTTTTGTTACCATTGTGTTAAAGAGGGCGTAAGGGAACCGCTGGCAAAGCGAAGATGGTGATGTCACCTGGTGAATAGCATTGCCTTGGCGGAGGTACCTGTGGGCTATGACTGCTATCTAGTTTGTTTATCTGTCTGGCTGTCCATTCACCGATCCCCCTGTCTGTCTGTCTGACTGTCTCAGTGTGCTACTGATGACCCCAGCCACCCTGCCATGTAAGTACTAATGATCGTGCCATCATCCGTCTGTTGATGTCCGTTTATCGGCGGATAACCGAAGCCAACCTGTCAAGTTCTTATTGCACACCATGCAGCATCAGTGGCATGACTAATCCCCATCATATGTTGTCTGTTTGGTTTGCCATCGATGCGCAGTGCTGATATAATGTGGTGGGCTGCTTCAGAAGTTAGTACACAAACGATTCTGATATGCTAACTCTTCTTTTTTGCACGCAACAGCAGCTACTGCTTTCAGCGTGTCTTAGCCATCGCAGTTCTATCCGTCTGTCACACGGGTGGATCAGTCAAAAACGGTGCAAGCTAGGATCACCAAATCTTCACCGTTGGCTGCCTGGAAGACTCTAATTTCAGGAACTGGAAAACGAGGGCGCTAAATGAGAGCAGGGTAGTGAAAATTTGCAGTTTTGAGCCGATATGGCATTGGCTGAGCGAGGCAGGTTGCACCCTCTGGTGAGTACAAGTAAAACACTAGATAATCAGCCGCCGGTCGTCTGGCGCCCTCTGGCGACTGTAAAGGACTGGGCTTTTAAACATGCACCGCTGTTGCGCATTCCGCTTTGCATTAGCTGGGCTTTTCTTGTTTGCATAATGCCGATTTTTCCATCTTTTTTATGTTTTTAACCTATATGCGGAGACATGTGTCAAGGAAAATAGATGCATTTGATGTTAACCTTGGGACATGTTTGTTTGTCATGTTTGTAGTCGTATCAGCAAGGCTGAATTCACCAAGACGAAGAATAGTGAACATGAATCAGAACAGTAAGTTCCATTCTGGTGTTTTATTCATACGTCTGTCAACAGGAACTGCAATTGTTGTAGGCTATATGTGACTGTTGAGGCATTATAGAACTGCAAAAGTAAGTTTGTATAAGCAATGTTTTTATATGTAATTTTGTGAATTAAACTAGACTGATTACAAAATAACCATGCAAGTTTTGCAAGCAATATTTGTGTCCAAACTGCCCGTTGCACAAACCTTGCATTTTAATACTCACACTAGACCCTCTTTCGGAATCGGTTATTTGGTGCGGCTTTACTTCAGAACATTGTTTAAAAATTTAACTGGATACCAAATAGCCTTTTTCCTGTAGGAACAATGGCCAGCTGGTCTCCAGTCAGTTAAAGGTGCAGTCTGTTAACAGCCTTGGTCAACCAGCTGGCTTAACCCCTTGACTGCTATCATGACGATGTGCGTCGTCACGATATGTGTATTGCGCCCGGCTGCATGACGACGCACGTCGTCCTAAACTATATATGCTGGGTCGGTACGTGACATTTGGGCGCCGGACGTTTGGGCGCCGTGCTGCATTTCTCCATCTTATATAGTCATTGTTTTCCATATGAATTAACGTCTGCTTATTGCTTCAGATGATAAATTCAACTGCGCTTCTTAAGGCCTATACTAGGCTACTTGAGTGTGTACTAATGTAGGCGTTGTACGTTCTGTTTTATTTGTATGAAATCATACTTGTT
>Ga0056128_1010494_pt1 | contig 11546 bp, 4 predicted proteins | sample WorMetLIZISLAND2_FD_71113 | JGI IMG/M metagenome (GOLD analysis project Ga0056128, IMG submission 71113) | Marine gutless worms symbiont microbial communities from Max Planck institute for Marine Microbiology, Germany - Olavius geniculatus... ... | reverse complement strand
ATTCGATTATCATGGGAACCATGACGCTCGCCATGTTGTTTGTTTAATCCCACCGTCCTATGGAAACGGTTTGGTGCAATCGATTTACAGAGCAAAACCGAAAACCGAAACTGGTTTCGGTTTTTGCTAAATCGATTACGGCCTAAATTTTTCACTGTGCGATAACTCTGACTGAATTTTTTTTGAGTAAAAGTCTGGATATTGACCGAAAAAGCTTAGGCTGATTGATTGATTCATGTCTTAATCGAATCTTCTAAGTACTCACGGCTAGGTCATTTCATAAGCATTTTTTTCGTCAGAGTACAATCTCAAAATTTTTAATCATGTTGCATAATTACATATGGTTGATCACCTTTACCATACTACTGAGTAAATCGGTCTCAGTCTCAAACTCTGCAGGACTTTTTTTCCAGCCATAGTGATCATTCATGCACGCGCTTGACGTAGCCTGTACTCCATGTAAAGCACCACATAAGTATTGCACTTAAATAGTTATTTAAATTTGCCGAATAAAACTTTCATTAACCCTAAAATGTTTGCGTAACTAAATAGCCGGTATTAATTAGTTTTATCGTTCAAGTGTGTTAAAGTTTGATTTCTGCGCATCACTAGCAGCAAATGAGTGACACCTTATTCGCTATTCTATGGTATTGGTGTTGTGTTTAGTTACGTCAATTTTTCTGAATAATACCAGAAAATTCAGAACTATTATGTATTGAAGAATTTGTCCGAGATGTTATACGCAGTTGTTGTTGTTTAATGTTACTGCATTTAAAGTCGTTATCTGCACTGGGTCGAATAAAGCCATGACCACACTGTGTGCACCTGGACCACGCCCTTCCTGGGATAATGGGCGACTTCACTTTTCGACTTAGACTTTCGCTTAGCCTAAACTTCGGTCTAAGTACATACTTAAGTCAAAACGTGGGCGAAAGGTTATCAACCTGTCATTAAATTTTAATGATTCAAAAAGCGTTTTTGCAAAGATTTACGTCTTATGAGTTATTATCTGTAATAAAATTGTTGGGTTTTTTGTTATTTTTTTTGTTATTTTTTTTGTTGAGAGAGATTATTTTACAGTAAAACAGCAAGAATTGGCGTAGACATGGCATTATGCCTTTCGATAAGCACCATCTAAGTGTGATTTTTTTTTGATTGGGCATGAGTGTTTCTGCATTTTCTAGGTTATCTTGTTCCGACTTCATGAAGTTTGGAGTTGAAGAACTTTAGCATTTGCAGCACAACTGCAGATACGATGGATGACACTATTTCTGAGGGGTGGCGAGACATTGGTAATATGTCGTACAAGCATTTCTTGGAGTCGAATAATGCCAAATGCCAAAGAAACTACCTGCACTCTGCACTGAATGCATACTTAAGAGCATATGAGACAGCGGAGACCAGCAACGACAAGAGCAGTGCAGCGAAGAACTATGGCACAGCAGCCTGGCGATTGTCTAATGTATTGATCCAGCTCAACGAAAAGGCTACTCTTTGTGAGTTTAGATTCTGCGAAGCAGTCAGCTACTTCAGCAAGGTATGACATATGTGCGTGTTTAAAAGAACTTGTTGATGAGTGCTGATATTTTTACTACCGTATGTTTTAAGGCATGTACAGAGCAACATAACTGAACTGAATTAACCATTGAGAAATGAGAAATGGTAGTCAGTTCAGTTATGTCGCGCTATACATGCCATAAGACTGCATTCATGAAGTACGCATTACGGGTATTATTATGCAGTCTAAATGTGTTGCAACTATATACAAAATTTTGTGAACATTGATGAAAGTTATATAATGTGATTTTTTTATGCCACTGCAAACCAAAATTTGGTAAATGCTATTATCATTCTTCTGCTCATCTGGTCATGCAAGCATTCTAACTGCAAAGACTTCGCCAGATACTACGCATGTCGTGGACAAGTGCATGAATGACTGGGTATTGAATAAAGCTGATGTGTTGAGGAATCTTTTGGAATCCATGAAAGGAAGAAAGTTAACATATTTGGAACATGTTATGAGAAGTAATTCAGAAAGTTTAGAGAAGCATTAATGCAAGGCAAAAAGGCAGACCAAAAACATCATCGATGGACAACATATTTCAATGGACTGGATACACGTTGGAAAGAATTCTTGAACTCACAGAAGACAGAATCAGATGGAGACAACTTGTTTATGGTGTGTCCAGTCCTCGGATTGAAGACGGCTGAAGGCAAGGCAAGGCAAAGCAAGGTCATGGCAATTTGATTGGATTGTCTTAGACTGCGTATGGAAATTCTATGCTTGTCCCATAAGTATTAAGTAATAAGTATGCTCATTATAAAGGATTAGTGGAAACTTCAAACATGGTGTTTTGTTCACAGTATACATGAATAAGTTAGGCTAAACGTGAAATTATACAGTGCATAACGTTACAATTAACCTCTAATGCATTGTGATACTGTGAGCTATAATAATGTGATAGGTGACAGAACTGAGGGCAAGATGGTTGAAGGAACTTAGTATTGATGGAGCCCCAACTTTTCAGGGCTGCAAAATAGCACATTTTAATGGAATGTGCAAATGAAAGTTAAAATGATTAGCCAAATGCATGTTAGAGTCAAATTTAGGTGCTTTTGTTGGACATTCTGTAGCTATAATACCTTCAGCTTCAGGGAGCTTTGCCCTTTCTTGACAAGGGGCTCTGCCCTTGTACTGAACTGGGGGCTTCACCCCAAGAGAGAGCCCGCTATAGGCTTACATTGCTTTCAATGCTTGTTATACAGACAATTTTCGGTCATTTGTTAGAAGGAGGATAGTTTTTACAGTACTGATTACTTATTCCTGCAGTTTCGTTTAAATATCAATCATCAAACATTATTGGCTTTTAGTAATCTCTGGTATGACTTTAGCCCTCTCTGTCAGTGTTTACTGTTTTGTGAGTGAAGCTTAAGTTATGCAGTTACAGTAACTATTTGTGAATGCAGGCCGCTATGCTCGGTGAACAGAAGAATGCAGAGTGGAAACATAAGTTGGAGAAATCATTTCAAGCATGCATCGGTGAAAGTATTGAACTGGCATCCAGTCTTCTGTATCAGAATCGGATTCAGATGCTGGAGAAGTGCCTCGGTGCGATGTGTGAAGACTCGCAGAAGCCGGTTCTGTTTCTTGAGATTGCGACCGTGCTGTGTCATGCTGGCATTAGCGCAGTCAACACAAAAGACTTCATGACAGCACTCCATGCGTTTCACGACTGCTACCGGCCAGTCCAGGAGATACGGCGACTGACATGCCAGACTGGTGACATCTACCGCGAGGCTTGTGTGATCGAGAGTGATGTGGCTTTCCACATGGCAACTGCTTCAGCTCTTCAAGCGATCAAAGCTGGTACCTCTCCTCTGTTTCATTAGTGTTCTGCCAATACGATTATTTAGATGAAACTAAACATGCAGATATTTAGCAGCTATTTTACATTTAAACATGGACCACTGCTCACCAGTTTCTGGCATCGTTTCTTGACATCATCTGCGTTTGGCCAGCAGTCACCAACTTTCCATGCCACGTCACCGTCTCAGCACATATGTCATTTGGCTGCCAGGTGTTTTTCGTTGTCGGCTTGACTGTCTGGAACTCACTGCCTGATGACCTTTGGGATTCAGAATGTTCAGCAAACACTTTCGACAGTCACTGAAGACATTTTTTTCTCCTAGTACTAGTATGTCCACCACATTAGAGCTTCTTTTACGAGCATGCAATATATAAGTTCACTTTTGACATTGACATTGATACCTGCTTTGTGCTTACTTTGAGATACCCGTAGACTAAAACAAAAATTAGACTAAAAAGATGGGGCAATTTTAGATGACTTTGCATGACTACATCAAATCTTGTATGTTTAATAATTGTATGTAGCATGCAGACAATGGACATTGGTCCATTAGTTCTCTGCACATGTGACATTACATAATCCAGCACTGCCAGCATTGCTGCTGCATTGTACGGTATAGTTTTGCAGAGTGATTGCTGTGGTCAATTTTATGCTGGCATGTTATTAATATGCATTTAATGTTGTAGGTGATGATTCACTGGAGAGTGCTTTGAATGATGATGAAACTCTGTGTATGGACAAAGTATATGATGCCTTAGACCGCTATAGGCTGGCTGTCATTGAGACCCGAGAAATCGAGGTATGTTGATACAAACATTATTTGTTTTTCGGTTTTATTCTGCTGTTTGTAACTTAGCTGGCATGTAATGGTTAATAGGCTGTGAGTAACTAAAATGACTCCTCTGAGCTATGGAACAGCATCTGCCATGTATAAAATCACATACCTTACACCCAGTGCAGGTGCATGTTCCCACCATAACCACAGCCAGGCAGGCCTGGCAGGGTAGTACTTGATTTTGTTACCTTGGACAGATGGAAGGTTTAATTGATCTGGTTTGGTTGGTTATATGCCAAGATGGTTTACCTGTCCATAGACAGTCGCCCATCTAGGTGCAGACTCGGTTATTATCTACAAAGTCCCTGTTACTTACATACTATTAGAGACATTTTGTGAGTTACTGGCAACTTACTACTGAATAGCTTAGGGTTAGGCTGGTCCTTCATTGGGGAACACAACGTGATTCTGGAACACGAACAACCAATGTACTCAATGAAAGCACTGAAGAAATCTGTTATAGTGCTGGCAATGGTTACATTTTTTATTACCAGTAACTTTTGAAACATTACCAGTTACTCTGTCATTAATTTTGGTTAGATCTAATAGTGGCAGTGTGTCAGCACATTTTTTGTTTAGCAGTTTTATAAAAGTATTCAGCTACCAGCTGGCACAAATGTGGTTTGTTTGTTTATCTGAATAAAATTATTATCTGTATCATTTGTGATGTAGTTTTTGTTGCACCTGCTTTCGAATGTTTATATGGCACTTGATGTGACTTTTAGTCCTAAAGTTAACGATTAAAACTGTATTAATCAGTAAGGATTATTAATTATGTGAACAATTGTTAATTTCCACAGTTGTAATTTGTACCGTTATGAATATGAGTGTGTTAGGTTGAAATGGAGGCAGTTGCAATGAGTCGTCTTGGCAGCGTTTATGACAAAGTGCTGAAATGGAAGTCGCGGGCGAAGGATTACTTCAATGTCTGCATGCAGCTTGCAGTGTCAATGCAACCTCGGAATTTCACTGGTGAAAGTAAGTAAATGTTGCAGTGTGAGATTGAAGCACACTGCTGTGTATTCCGTTGTCATCATTTTTTTGGAAATAAATGCAACATTAGCAGTGTAATATGATGCCAGCGAAGCATACTCACTCACTGGCCACCTGTGTTAATAAACTGTATATTTGAACGAAATATGAAGGGAGAGAGAACATAGGCATGAAAGAAGTCATCAATAAAAGGTGCGTATGCAACAGAGTATAATATAGTGAGTGGATTTATAGTGTAATAGAGTGGAATAATTTAGCCTATCATTGCAATGAGTTAAAAGATGTACATGCAAAATTGCAGTTGCTTATTTGGTTACTAAAATTGTGGAGTCGTTGTTGTGTTTTTATTGCTGTATATTTTTACTAGCAGATTACTTGCAGAAGTGTTTATTTGATTGATATCTGTCTTTTACTGTAGACAAGTAGGCATATTGTATGCACTATTCGCCTTTCTGCCCGTTGGAATACTGTCTAGTATTTTTGTGTGTTGAGTTTACATTATATGGGTATTGGGACACTTACTCTTTGGCCATGCTCAGTGATTTTTGGTTGATTGATGCAAATTTGTGATACGTTATGTTGGTAATTGAGAAACAAACTTAGCAGTCGTGTATGATACGAAAACTCTTTATAAAGATACCCGTTTTCTACAATTTTTTCAGTCATTTCATTTTAGAATTTCATTTGTAGCATTGCTGCTCTGATATGTTTTTGTTTTTGCTTTTTCGCTTGTGGATCTGTGTAAGTGCTGACTCGGTGTGAAGAGTGACATTGGGGGACCTTAGTCTTAGCCAGGGATGTCCATTCTGTTGATAAGTGGAAGCAGGATGCTTTGTGGAAAAAGTTGGGGACTAAGCTGGCAGAATTTTTGCATTGCACATAAACGACTTAATGTGTTGCCGCGAAGTGCATTTTGTGAGCCTAAAATTTGTAAAGCATTTAATGTTGTAGGTATTTTTAAAGCATTTGCAGCCAGGGCTCCACCTCTGTAGACCACTCTAGACCACTAGCTAAATTATTTGGAAAAGAAAAGGAAAGAAGTTGGAAAGGAAGGGGGATTAAGGAAGAGCAGGGGTTGATGCAACTTGGGAGCAATTGATCTTAGCATCTACGTTCTACAGTGATATGACCTTGTCTTTATCTTTTGATATGAATTGATATGAAAGATATGAACTTATCTTTTGTGGCATGATTGATTTTTCAATCGCCTCTCATTATCAAATGGCAAGCCCTGATCATACCTGCTAGTACTAGGACAAGTAGATCTAAATAAGGTTCAGCCAAGATCCCTTATATGCTTCGCAAGAAGTACTAAGAGGCCAGTTTGACCTTTGGTTACATTCTGGGTTGTGCGCTGGGCTGAATGATATGGCCTCAGCGCTCGATCGGCATAATAACCTGCCCACCCCGAAGGCAAGGTAAGGTAAGGAAGGACTATTATTGTTGTTGTTGGTGTGTTGTTTGTTGTGTTGTACAGGCTGGTACCAGACATGCACAGAGGCACTGCAGCACTACCAGTCAGAAAGTGTGATGAATGACGCAGCGGTCTGGCAGAGAGAGCGCGAGAACCACATCAAAGATCTCAAAGCCGAGCTGAAAGATATCTGGGATGCAGACAGAGGAAGTGGAGTGGAGGGGATCCGTTGCCTGCTGAGACACCTCTACAAGACATATCCGCCTAAGAATCCCGATCACAAGCTTTCTGAAAAAGATCTGACAGAAAAGCCGAAGAAAGTGCTGATGTCGGCAATCCTGCATTACCATCCGGACAAGCAGGACAAGGAGAAGCATGGAGGCAAGTGGTTTGTATTGTGTGAGGAAATAACCAAGGTGCTGAATGGCCGCCATGAATGTTCCAAGTCAATGGATTGAACTGATGTCTGTTTCATGCTAGTACAGCATACTACTGCAATGAAGAATGCTTTGACCATACTTGAGAAACTAACAATTTTGAAGTCAGTTTAAACTCTTTTTGATCAGTTGGTTTTATTTCGATGATGCATAATTATATAATTACTGGTTAGTTAATATGGCTGCTGAATTGGTCCATTGAATGATTTTACAGCTTCGGTGAGTTTTTGGATTGGACTGAACTGATATGAGGATTTTTAGCGCTAATTTTGCTCTTTGTTCACCCACCTGCTGTCTCCAAGTATATTTTCTGTCATCAGTATGTGCTGAACGTCATAAGCAGTTGTCCAGATATAGCCATCTTCATGACTTGTAGGCATGTTTATAATCATAATCCTGAATTCCTGATCATGCAGAGTCAATTTTTAGGTCAACTTCTCAATTGAATCAGCCTAATAAAGCTGGTCTTTCCATTCATTCTCAGAAATTTTGACTGATTTGAATTTAAATTTGGTGTATAGACCTGTAGGGGTCAATGAGTGCTACGTGGCAGTATTTCATGTCACCCAAACCAAGATTGAAACATCTTTGAGTGTTACGAGTGCTTGCTTCTATTTTCGAAGTCTTGTCTCCACTGCCATTTGCAACGTGAGCTGGCAGTGCTACTTATTTGTAAACTAGGGTACAATGTCTAAATATTTTCGGGCTGGATTTTTGATATCTGGTCTAGTTCACGTGTTTTTGAACTTAACTGGCACATGATGTTGCGAAACCAGTATGGCGTGGTTGACCACTGTCCTATACACGGCTAATTTGAATATTGTGCGATTTGATGTTAATTTCTCTCTCCATTGGCAGGGACAACTCTTTCTTCTTGGGGCAGTAAAAATTATTGGTGGCATATAAGCTATCAAACCTGTTGGCACAAACGTGAGATGCCAAAAGCAAAAAATAATGTGAGATGGGGTTTTCTACTTCCCAGCCAACTGTGATGACTCATATGGTCTGTCGTTAACGTTGTCTGGTCCCAGCTGCTGGCGAATTTTGGACATTCTGAAAACTAATTTAAATGATCCATTTCATATAAGTGTTGTAAGGTCTTGGAAACTCAACTTGAAATAGGATGTCATTCATAATTTTCATCTTCGTTTCATTTGGCATTAATTGCTTCCCCAACGCTGTGGTCATGCCAGCAACTGCTGTCCCTACTGCATATGTCTATGTCGATGAAGTAAGCTGAGATGTGAAATTGTGATTTTACACCCTGCATATATTCAGACAAAGACAAAGTAACAGATTTTCGTTGATTTTGTGGTTTCAGTAATTTTCTGAGCCGATGCATGCACTACCCAATATGAATTCATTGTTGTCAACGGCAATTATGACTCTGCCTTTCACAAGGTAGTGTAGCAACAACATTAATGTGAGGTGGCCAAAACTATAGACAATTGCGTCAAGTTTTTTTAATGTTACGTGCCAAAAATTATTAAAATCGGCCAATGTTTCACGCAGTTGTTCAAAAAATAAAAGTGGCAGTTTTTGTAGACCACAGTGTCTAGGGTAATACTGTTTTTTATAGTTTACTTGCCAGCGGCAAAAACAAAAAAAATTAACTGCTGTATTCAAACACTGACTTCAGTCATGTAAAGAATTTCTTTCGGAACATTTTGCTGAAAATGACACGACTCTGTGACGTATGGTTGCAAAATTATGGTGCCATAAACTTTGTGCCATTTTTGGACCACCCTGTACAGCATTATAAAACGACGTAAGAGTTCCTCGTTTCAGAACTGTTAGCTATACAAATGGGTCTACTGAGCACAATAGTCCTACATGTACTCTTACCACATAACAGGCACTTGAGGCCTATCTTAGTCCAGAATCCAGATAGTGCTTGAAAGCGTTCTTAGCCCAAGGCCTATGTCTCCTTATCAGTCAGATGCTGGGCGGGTTCTTTGGATGACAGCATAGACCTAGTTACATACCGTTCTGTTGAATGCTTTTCCTCGTACTACAGTTGTTTAAACAACCAGTTGTACAGTATGTCATCTTGACAATTAACTTCCACCATTCAGCTTATTTTCAAACTCCAAATAACGAGCACCAGTTTAGCATGTCATTATTTGTTCACATTCATACATATAAATAGCCTAATACGCACAGGCGTTGATCTGTCTTAGTGGCGAATTCTTTTTCCATTCTTTTCCTTCTTCCTGCACCCCTTTCCCCTCTCCTCCCTCCCTTCCCGCTTTCTCTTCCTTCTCTGCTCTTTCTTCTCCCTCCTCTTAGAAGTATAGGCCCTCTGAAATCTAGCTACTGGGTCTGGAGAGTGCTGTAATGGTGTGGGGTGGACTGGAGCCCCAGCTGAAATTGAATTTGTGCATTTTAGCCTTAAAATATGACATCTGGTAGCAAAAGTTTTGCTGATTTTCCTGAGAATCAACTGACCAAAATGTTGCACGGATGAAAAGTCTCTGTATTTTGTAACTTTATTATTACTGCCAGTCTGTTACTCATCAATTGTGGTGTGGGGACATTTGTAATAGTGCCCCCACTCCAAATATTCGGGGATGTGCCCGCGTGTCCCATATGGATCGACGCCCATGTTAATAGTGACTACACTTTATAAATCCTAAAACTACACGTACATATAGTCTAGTGAATGATTTGATACTGTCAGCGTCATTCACCGATAAGACATAGACCTTGATTGTGGCAGTGAATAAATAAAATTTTGCAGGGGCGTCTGTGACTATGATGTCAAAAACCTCAGAGAAATGTTTCATCTCAAAAGTAAGGGGCCAACGGGGAAGGCTTCTCTACTCACCGAGTATGGAGGAAGTTGATGCAGGACAGGCCCTGATTTTATGCCAACTTTCTCTAGCTTCCTATCCAGGGTTCCTACAGTCTACCGTCAGGGAAAACTGGAAAATGTCAGGGAATTTGTGTTGTCAGGGAAATGTCAGGGAAAATGATCTTGGATCATGCAGGCTGCAGATAAATGTGATTTTTTTGCATCTCCAAATATTAAAAAGCAGGCAAATTTGCGGCTTCCATTGAACGTCCAAAAGCTAGACGTGTTTCAGCTTCAGGGGGGCTTTGCCCCTCCATGGTCCCTCGACGAAGGTCTTTGTCGTTTGCATATTGCTTTATTAATACCGTTTCATTACTTAATACCATTAATGACATTTATGCGTTAGGGTTATTGTTTCGATAATGTCAAGGAAATTGTCATTCCATGACTGCAAAAGTCTGGGAATTTTGCTACAGAAAACCTGTAGGAACCTATTAGCTGCCTATCGTTGCGTTTGCCTCCGGCCAAAAATGGACTGCGGCTTTGGGCTTTGTACATTCAGAAAAAAACGGGGAAAAGGGTAAGCTTAAATTAAAGAAACGGAAAAGGAGGGAAGGACGGGGGAACTTGTTTTAATGGCTTAGGGGAGACGCCCCTGGACTACCGGATACGCAAATAGTCGTTTATCTCTAAATGACACAATCAGTCTGTGTGGTTCTTCAAGTGGACGCTGCATCGTCTGTTGCTGCGGATGAAGCAGCCTGCTGCTGCTGCTGCTGCTGCTGGCGCTGAAATTCCACTTCGTGTGACGGAGCTGTCAGTCCGAGATATTTGTACATGGATTCCGTCTCGACGGCGTGGAAGAAACTTTCGTAGTCCTACATAATAGTAGCCCTACAGTTTATATTTGCAGCTCGAGTAAAGTGTGAGTTTGTGAACGAAATGTAAAACATAAAATTCAAATTGCAGTCAAGGAAAAATAGTACAGGTATATAGCCTACATATGCATGCATGCACAGCTGCACATCTTGGGCTTGGCATTTAAGCTATTCCTCGTTTACGCGACAAAGCTGGCCTCGTTGAACGCTCGTCGATGTGGTTTGATGACCTGGCTATCTCCAGTGTTTGAATTGCCGGGAGAGTAAGAGGGAGCGTTGGGGGAGTTGGGGGGTTGACCCCCTAACTGTTTTCTCAACCCCCTCCTCCTAATACACTGTCAAATTATGCACTGGGTGTCAGCTTCATAGTGACCATGCGTCTATCTAGCACCGTTATGGAGATATGGCCGTTTGAAGTTCTTCCAGGAACAGAGGTCGGTCGTCGGTCGGTCGGTCCTCAATATTACACTGATTTCATATACTCCTCTTCGCTACGTTAGGAACGTAGCACGCGAGGAGTAAAAATTCAAACACTGGCTATCTCGTCGTTCAACGTGTAATACTGCAAACATTCATGAAGCTGGCTCATGAAGCTAGCTTGACGAACGCTCGACGAGCCAGCTTCATCGTGTAAACGAGGTATCAAAGTATAGGGGCCTACGATCCGCTAACGATAATGTAAAACAAGAAATTTGAGCAAAGCTCAAGAGACGCGCGAAAGCCTATAGCATTTCCAGTTCAGTAGTTATAGTTTCGAAAATCGCATATCACTTGGACTCGGCCCATCGGGACCATAATACACATCGGCCATAGGCGCGTGTGGCGTT
>Ga0056128_1010493_pt1 | contig 11546 bp, 12 predicted proteins | sample WorMetLIZISLAND2_FD_71113 | JGI IMG/M metagenome (GOLD analysis project Ga0056128, IMG submission 71113) | Marine gutless worms symbiont microbial communities from Max Planck institute for Marine Microbiology, Germany - Olavius geniculatus... ... | reverse complement strand
GGCAACCCTGCAGGAGTTGAGCCACGCTGCCCTAGATAGGCAGCGGTGGGCAGCGATAGTAAGAATGGCGTCAGACACCAACGGGCATTGAGCCCACGGTTGTCGATGATGATGATGAAAAATTTGATACTTAATCATGCATATGCACAGAATATTTAATTGAATTTGAACGTAAGCAGTTGTCAGTAGTTAAGGAGGAATTGATGGATATTTTGTTGTTAATGTGTTTTACTAGATTGCGGTCTGTGATTGTCAAGACATCTCAGTAATGATGGTTTCATTTTCGACATTTGTTGTTTAATTTACTTGCAAATTTTTTTTTATTTACTGCTAATCTAGTTTGTGTAATGCATCCATATACTCTGTGTATGTTACATTTCTATGTTAAGAGAGTGTTAAAAGACACTACAATTTACACTGTGTAGTGTGCACCCGAGGAACAAAGACAAATAGGTAGCAGCAATAACATCTTCTGGTCTTGACAATCGTGGACTCCCTTTTGCTTAAACAAACAAGATAGTTTAAGTATTTATCATTTCCTTCTCAACTACTGTTAATTTTGTTCCGATTTAATGTAATACTCTGTGTTTTTGTGTGATTAAATATTACGTTTTTCAAACATCAATGTAATTTTCTAGAAAGATAAACAATGTTTACAAGGGGTGGTGTGATGAAACTTGTAGAGCGTGGAAATGCCTCGGCGTCAGTGACAGCAGCTGATAGCAAAATAGCATCGTCATCGTCGTCAACTTCATCGCCTCTGATGCATATTGAAGGTTTACTGGAAGCGCTGACGGTCGCTGACAAAGATGGTCGCATTGTCGTCGACAAACAAGGTGATATGCACACTTCGGAATCAGGGTGACCACCTACAGGGAAAACAAGGAAAGGTCGGGGGAATTTTACAGCTGTCAGGGAAATGCCAGGCACTTCAGTCAAAATCAGTTAAGTGTCAGGAGAAAAATCTTGTCAAAAACTTACCTGAAAATGGCATCAGCGGGCATTTTTGTATCACTCACTTCAACTCTCTGTCAATTAATTTACGCCTTTTATTGCTGAATGTTGCTTACTTGTGCTTTAGTTTCTAATATTTTTTTATATATCTTATATTTTAGTTTATAGGACTGATTTATAAAATTTACAAAATGGCCAGGAGTGTGTGAATCATCAGGGAAATATCAGGGAATTGTGAGTAAAGTTAGTGTATGGAGAGTGGTCACCCTGCTGGATATCACTGATGTGCAGTTAAGCCGTCTTTCAGTGTATCACGTTGATTTGAACGTACTGCTAATGTTGGGTTTATTTATGAAACAGAAGTTACTACTGATAATTTTGTATGCACAACAGCAGCTACTGCTGTAGCGCCTCTTAACCATCGCAATTCTGTCTGTCTGTTCGTCACACGGGTGGATCAGTCAAAAACAGTGCAAGCTAGGATCACCAAATCTTCACCATATGCTGTGTGGAAGACTCTAGTTTCATGATCAGTAAAGCTTTTCCATAAATTTTACATAGGTCACCCTAAGTGAGGGCACTAAATGATGGAGAGGTAGGGAAAATTTCCGATTTCCAGCCGATACGTCGTTGGCTGAGCGATACAGGTCACGCCCTCTGGCGAGTACGAGTAAAACACTATAGATAATTAGCTGCCGGTCGTCTGGCACCCTCTGGCGACTGTAAAAGAAACATGGTTGCTAGGATGGGTGAACAGCGCTTTTTTCTTTGCATTAGCTGGTCTTCTCTTGTTTAAACATAGTTATTGCGTGCTGCTTGGCATGTATGTTACTATGGTCAATATTAATGAATGTTTATTAGTTGAGCATTTAATTTTTGTGCCATATTTGAGGAGAGATGTCAGATTTAATTTTGGCTTTTCTGTAGTTCGTTCAGAATGCACTTAGTGAAAATAATTACTAAAATTTGTCCATGTCTGCCGGAGTTGTCACAAAAAATGAGTGTTTTGTCACTCACAATGTATGATTACTGGTAGTAACCTATTCACTGTGATTGCATTGATAGTTTTGTTTGCATGGCACGAGGTCCTCGGACCATGCAAAAAGTCACATTACGACAGTTCCTGTTTTTTTTAGCTTCTAGTGAATTCTTATTTGTATATTTGTAACATTTATTATAGACATTTTTAACAAGTGTGATGGTACACTATGAATTGTACCATGCCTAAGGAAATGATCGAAAAATCTGGTTTTAATGTTTTTTCTCGACTGAAGACTGTCTTTTGCCATTTGCTGTTTTGTAGATTGCTCAGTGCTCATTGTTTATGTAACAGATAAGTTTAGTAATTCGTCGCTCAAGTTTCTGCTGCTGAATCCCGCCGTGCATTTTGCTGACATTCTTGCTGAAGCAAGAGCTGTGATAATTGCCGGAGGCACCATGCAGCCGGTACTGTTGGCATCTTTTTGGGGCTTTTGTGGAATTTTCAATGCCCATCTTTCTTGTAAGTAGATTTTGCTCGTCAACTCAGACTGATAATATAGCGAGCGTATGCTGCAAATGTCAGTGAGAAATACAGATGCGTTCGGTGCAATGGTTTTGCGGCCTTAGCGCAAAAATTGGCATATTGCTTTTTTGCCTGTCGGGAAGAATATAAGCCAGCCTGTAAAAAGTGGCTTTTGGGATTTGGTCTAACTTGGATCTGGAAAGCTGGAAAAATAAGTCAGTTGAACATATGCCAAAAGTGCAATAGCTACTAGTCGTATCATAACTGTTGCTGACAATTGACAATTTCATGATTTTGGCTTATAGTTAGGGCCCACAATTTTCCATGGTAAATTTTGCCATGTTCCATAGGTCAGTTTGCAGAATTCCACGGCTCATCATGGCAAAATTGTCCAAATTCCGCAGCTTATCGCGGCCTTCTGTTTGTGCGTAAACTAAGCTTTATTCCTTTTTAAAAACTTCAGTTTTTGGATGCTGGCATGGCGCTCAGCTACGCTAGCAGCATACAATGGAAATTATTGATTTTTTTCTTCTCAAAAATGCAATTTGTCAATTAGTCTCATTGTGTTAATTTACGATTGTGCTGTATATGATCTTAATTATTATAGTAGGGACGCAGTTTTAGGCAGCTCAGTTTGATTTTTCTCTTTGATATAGTCAGTTTAAAGCTGACGATCTTACTAATCATCGGTCATTTCTTAACTTCTGTAAAATTCCGCGAAATTCTGCGGCAATATCAAAATTTTACGGAAAAGGGCAAATTCCGCGGCTTAGCTCGAAATTCCGCAGCTCGCAGAAAAATGTAGTCCCTACTCATAGTATTGATGGGCATTTCAACTGTAGGTGTCTGAATTCAAGGAACAGTTACTGTATGCAACTGGTACGAAGCCCGATCGGGTTATGGAGTTCTCTTGTGGTATGCGCTGGTGTCATTTGAAATTGTGCTAGATAATCAATGATATGTGGTGCATTTAGAAAATAATTTTCTTTATATTTCACAATTTAGCATGCATAATGACAGAATGTAGTTCATCATTACTATTATTACAGTAGTCAAATCTGTTATGGTATTTCCTCAGTTTTATTTTATAAAACGTAACTTTGTGTTCATTATGTGACTTTAACTTAGCCTTATTCTTGTTGATTATTTATGTGGCATTTTAGAGAGTTGATTTTATTTAGTCCTTTGATTTGCATTTTTTATCTGAATTAAACTTTGATGGGAGCAAAAGAACAAGAAATAAACATATATTTTGCAAGTTTTAACGTTTTCTTTTTTTTTAGCCCATAACTTTAATGCGGTCATATCAAAAGTGCAGTACTTTCAATTCTTAGATCACTGCTGCTGATGCAGTCTATTGTCAAAGATATGTCCATTTTTAGCCAAATTAGGCTTCATTTTTTTCTTAATGTAGTACCTGTATTAGTGCTATCTTTTACAAGCTGGACCAGTAAATATGCTTTTTGTTCATTTCTCTATCAGTGCACTGCACTGCATTGGCTTATAGGTCACGTGATTCCGCCAGACCAGCTTCTGCCCATCGCTCTTGCACGCGGCTCTTCAGGTCTTCAGCTTGACTTCACTTATCAGTCTCGAGCGATGTCCGAGATGGTAAATTTAGTCTTGATGTTACATTGCCGTAGCATTGTACATTGTGCATTAGTGGATGTGCAGCACTTGTGTCCACTGTAAACTGACGGTTGTTCAGGGTTCAACTATTAAATAGAGGATATGTTGCTTAGCAGCTACACGTTTGGTTTAGTTTAATGTATGCTAATTTTGGATAAAGGAATTGCATTTAGACAGCGACGGTGTGGGTTTTAAAAAGTAGGCGGCCAGGAAGTAGTGCAGTTTTTCGACAGACGATGCAAATTTCCGACAGATTTCTAACAGACAGTTGCAAATTTTGGCAGGAGATCACAGGTGGTCTAGATTTCTTGTTGTCCCTAAATTTCCATCTAGATTTCTTGTTGTCCCTAAATTTCCACCAAATTGGCGCTTTGTCCCCATATTTTGCATTTTTAGACAAATGTGGTGGACCAAATTTTTTTGTGCAATAAGAAGATTTTCCGACAACCAAATTTTTTTTTTGGGGGGGGGGTCAAATTTAGGTTTGGCATTGTCTCCTCTTCTCTCCCCTTCCATATCTCCACCATGATGCCACTGCATTTAGAACTGAATGGCAGGCACTGAAGTGGCACGATTCTTTGTCGAATGTCTTGTTGTTTCATGCAGGCTGCACCAGATTTCGATTTGTTGCCTGCGAGTGCATTTTTGCTCATGTCTGACGGTTACTAAGTCACCATATTTGAAAACCCGTGATTAGGAGTTTTGAGCATTTAATGTATCATGCCATTCTACACTTGCACTGTAGAGGCAGCAATGCAGAAACACTGTTGGACATTTCATTTGTTGTTTGTTGTGGTTACGGATTTGATTATTATGACATGTATCTGTACCTGTGGTTGATGGCTTGGAGTTGGCGTAGCAGTAACACTTTGTGTCCGATTGGTGAAGTTGCTGCACGCCGCGCTGGGTTAGTACTGCGATTGGTGACTGCTTGCGGCAGGTAAACTATCTCTGTATGTAACCAGCCACCTAGGTCAACTTAGCCTTCCGTCCCTCCGGGGTAGGTAAATCAACTGCTGGCCTATCTGGCTGGGGTTAAGGTGGGGCATGTTCACCTGTGTCGGGTGGCAGGTAACACTGTGATCCCATATGGCAGGTGAAACTGCGTAGCTCTGAGATGGGTTTTCTACAAAGAGCTATACACCACCTTTAACCTTTTATTTTCTTTAGTGTGTAAGACGTTTTCACTGAGTGTTGTTATTTCTGCACAGATGAATGAGCTTGGTCGTGTAATTTACAACTCGGCTAATGTAGTTCACGGTGGCATTGTCTGCTTTTTTCCATCATACGAGTACGAACGCGTTGTCTACACGCATTGGGAAGAGGCCGGATTTCTGCAGAAGATTGGAGCCAGAAAGAAGGCAAGTACCTTAGGTAGATAGAGCCAAGCATTTACACATTTTAAAATTGTCTGAAATTCACTCATTCTGTGGATCAGATACAGATATTTTCCTGTGTTTAAATAGAAGAGTTCCTGCTCAGATGATTAAACTCACATTTTCTTTAATCCCAAATCCCGGGATTGGCTTAATCCTAATCCCGGGATTTTCGGGATTACAATTAAAATAGTATTTTTTGATGCTGGTTGATACAAATAACAATTCTAATCCCTCTGATGAATAAAATACTTGATAGGTGCTAGAGTACTACAGTCCTACTCCTTGCTGTGCACTGTAAGTTGTATTTTGGCAGTTACATGTCACTTCCTGCAGTTTGGATGTACCTTTTGTAAGGGGCTACTTTACATTCTGTGCACAAGATAAGTCTATAAGGGATACTAAAATATGAATAATCTGTAAGCCTGTTCCCAAAATGGGATCCTGGAATCCTGGGATTACAAATTGTTTAATCCCGGATCCAATCCCGGGATTGCAGTCATTACTCGCAACGGCTGATGTTTAAGGTGGTTATTGTCAGATTCCGTACCATAGCTTTTTAGAGTTGTGCAAGATCTTACTGGAGCCTGTGTCCACATGTTTGCTAATAAAATTATAAACACTTTTACCTAGAAGGCGCTCTTGTGAGTGCATATCTCCACCAAGTGAAGTGACGTTAACACAAGGAAAGGGGAGGCAGAAGGAAGAGCCACTGTGCTGCAGGGGAAAGAGGTTAATGTAACAGCCGGCGTTGCTGCTTGCACTGCTGGTGCAATGAAATACTAAAATATGCTTACTTACTTACTTACTAATGACGTGTACACAGACAAACACACGGACACAACGACTGACAGAATGACCAATCTCATAATCTCCTTCAATGTTCACTGCGTTTGCACTTGGCAGACATAAATATCCGCATGATTTATGATTTGTAGGTCTTCCGAGAACCGAGGCAGCCAAGCCAGGCAGACAGAGTGTTGCAGGAATATTCAGCATATATCAAGGTAAAGACTATAGATAGGCAACAGGCAATTTAAGGCATTGTTAAGGTGTGTTGTTTATATATATACAACTTTATTCGTCAAAACACTGACAGCACAAAAGAAAATACAAGATAATAGAAAAATAAACGACTTAACTAAAAAACAAACTAATAACTGGCATTGTTTTCAATAGCCAACAGTTCTTTCATTGCCACATCCTTAAACACGTTACACAACACATTATCTGACACGATAAACTTACTCAAAAATTTACACAAAATTTACACTTTCTGTTTGCCACTGCATCGGATGGCGTTTGGCAGCTGAATACCAGATTACACATTCCTGAGAACGCGTGGAAAAAAATTTTTCTAAAGGCACAATTGAGGGCAAAATCAACGGCATTAAGCTGAGATTTCTTTAGAGGGCAAGCTTCTAAACAATACAACAGCACTGGAAGGCATTTGGTTTTTAGCAATTGTACAATTGTAGGTACTTGCAAAGAAAATATTGCGTCTGTCATTTTTGTCATCGTCATAACATACTTATAGTGCACAGATATACAGTTACAGTTACGCCATCACAGGTATAAAACTCAAAAATAATTTTATGCAGTTAATTAAAAACAGGCTTTCCTACGCAGGTTTAAAACATTCACCATAGGCCAGTGTTGTTTACCGTTTGGTGACGGGGCTGTGTTAGGACTCGCTAGGGGAGCTTACAGTACTCCCCCAGACCCTGTAGCTGGACTAAGGGTGTGGGGCCCCAGGAAGGGAGGAGGGGAGAATGGAACGGGAAGGGGAGGAGAGAAAGGGAAAGGGAGTGAACCTGGGGAATATAGTGAAGAAAAGGGGGATAAATGATAGGGAAGAGGAGTATGGAGAGAAAGAAGGAAAGGAAAGAGAACGGTGGGAAGGGGTATTTTAAGTTTGATTTTGATCTAGATTTCCGTGGAAGGATAGAAGCCGTAGTGTAGACCATAGCATGCTTTGTGATTGTATCGTTGTGGCTGTGGCATCTAGTAGAGTGTATAGCATGTACATATCTTGTATGGCTGTCGATGTGTTGTTGTATAGAGACATGCTGACAACAAACACTCTCAGCAGAATGGTGCGCTGTTGTGTTGTGTCATTGGTGGCAAAATGAGCGAAGGCATCAACTTCTCGGACGATCTTGGGCGGTTCGTTTGCTTAATGTTCTGTTTAGTAATGTTCACTGTTTTCAAATTCAAGTCATCTGGAGATGTGTGTGTGATTAAGTTGTAAATTATTGCAATATTATCCATTTTGGAATTTATTGAATGCGACTAGAAACAGAAATTCTATTTTTATGTTTCCACCAACGTATTGGTCGGAGGCATTATGTTTCCGGAATGTTTGTGCATCCGTGTGTCTATGCATGCATGCCGAACAAACATTGTTAGCAATATATCTTGAGTATTTGTTGACAGAATTTGACCAAACTTTTACCGTTAATGGACTTCATGACAAGGATGAATACGTCAGATTTTGGGGTCAAAAGGTCAAAGTTCAAGGTCATGATGAGGTCAAATATGCCCCAAGTTGCACTTTTTGGCCTGGTTAGCAAGATATCTTGGGCATTTGTTCACAGAATTTGACCAAACTTTCACCACTAATGTATTTTTGGGCCATTTGGTTTGAGAGCATAATAAATGACATGTCTAGCAGGTGGGTTTGTGGAGTAGTAGAGGAATCTTTGTGCCTAGCAGTAACATCATTGGTTGGATCAGCGAAGTTACTCAACGTTGAGCTGGGTGACCATTTACAGGTATAGCATTTTCGTGTTTGACCAAGCCATCCAGACCAACTCAGCCTGGCCATTTCTCCGTCGGTAGGAAAATGAGTATTGGCAATGGTTACTGCTATCGCTAGGGAAGAAATGGCAAGTTCTGCATAACAGTAGGTCCTGTTAGTTACTAGGACTATTGGCATAGTGACCTAGTCGGTTAAAGGTGCTGCTGCTGGCTGTTAAAGCCGAAATTCCATTATGCCGACTTTCACCAAACTTCCCCGCGGGGAAAGTCGCGGGCACATATCGTGAAAGTTGTGGACTCAAACGGTGACAAATCATGAAATCATGAAGTTTCGGTGAAAGTCGCCGACACAAATCATGAAAGTTGCAGACACAAACCATCTCGACATGTTGAGGTGTTTGCGGCAAAGTTCATGACAAGTCCGTGACAAACCCATTTGTGTTGTTCTAATGGAATTTACTTTGTTACAATACACGGGGAAAGTCGGCACATCGTGAATGGCGGCGACATGATTTGTGACGCAGACTTTCATGATTTGTGTTCGCGACTTTCCCCGTGGGAAGTTTTGGTGAAAGTCACAGTGTCGGCGTAATAGAATTTGGGTTCAATAGAGCCAGCCATCTGGCTGACTTGTGCTGTACGGTAGCGTAATTGGGTTACACTCTAACCGTCATTGATATTATGGCTGCAGACTCTACTGATGCATACATGTGTGTATCATTGCCTTTAGCTGTTGGTCGTGAGCCTTGGAATGCTGCTGAATAATGATTTGCTTCACAAGACTTATATGCTGAAAACTGCTCCTTTTTCAGAATTGTACCAGATACTGCATTCATGAATTGTGTGTAAAGATGGATTAGGGCTTATAATGTGTTGCATGTCATCCAAATGCTGTCTGCTGGTGAATGCTGGATTGAAATCCTTGTGGCTTGTGTGTGCTGAGTGCAGATGTGTTATCGTTGTTGGTTTGCCGTATCCAAATGTCAAGTCTGCCGAACTCCGAGAGAAGATGGACTATCTCAACGCTCACATGGTTTGTATACAGTATTACTAAGCACTGGCATAGCCATAGGGGGCACTGAGGGCATTGTCTCATCTCCCTCCCCTCTGCTAGGAGCCTACTCAGTTAATCAAAATAGTACAAAATGCACCAAAACACTTCATTTTTACACAAAACATTCGGAAAATTTTCTCGGGAGGGACAGTCCCCTCTCCAAACCCCTTTCCCAGTTTGGAGGAGACACCTCTCCCCACAATTTAGCCTTCGAGTGCCTCTCTAGATCCAGATCCTGTCTATGCCACTGTTACCAAGTATATCTGATAACCAGACTACAATGTAATATGAATTGAAGCTATTATACGTTTTTAGGCAAATCTGAAATGAATACTTCTGACATTTATCATTTATTTTATGCTTGTGAAATAATATCTTTCACCTTTTTACTTACGCTGTTTTTCATAGGTTTTGTAACTGTTGCTGTATTAACCAGTTGTTAGCACATTTTAGGGAAATACCTGTGGAAAACAGTTTTTAGCTATAGACAGGGTTCCTACAGGTCAGGGAAAACTGGAAAATGTCAGGGAATTTGTGTTGTCAGGGAAAGTTAGGGAAATGTCAGGGAAAAATATTATTTTTGAAAAGTCAGGGAAAATGTTTGGATCATGCAGACTGCAGATAACTGTGATTTTTTGCATCTCCAAATATTAAAAAGCAGGCAAATTTGCGGCTTCCATTAAACATACAAAAGCTAGACGTGTTTCAGCTTGAGGGGGGCTTCACCCACCTGACCCCTCGATTAGGGCCTCTGTCGTTTGCATATTGCTCTATTAATAACGTTTCGTTACTTAATACCATTTATGACATTTGTACGATAGGGTTATTGTTTCGATAATGTCAGGGAAATTGTCATTCCATGACTGGAAAAGTCAGGGAATTTTGCTACAGAAAACCTGTAGGAACCCTGAAGCAACTGGTTTTGCCTGAAGATGTTCAGTTTGTGGGTGCGTTTTTGTTTGCGTTTCCGTCAGCCTCGTGCGCCTGATGGTCGATTGCCGGGACAAGTCCACTTTGAGAATTTATGCATGAAGGCTGTGAACCAGAGCATTGGTATGAGGCTTTCTGATTGCTTATTTTTAGAGCTGTTCAATTAACGTATTAATTAACGCGTTAATGCGTTGATAAATTAACATGCTGGTTTTGTGTTAAAAAAAATTACTGTGCATTAAAAAATTAACGCATGTACATAAATTTTTGTTGATTTAGTAATTTCTGTGAAAGAAAAGTTCCAATATTTTGTTAAACTGTGGTTATTTGACAATCGAATAAATTCAAATAACTAAACTGTAGTTGTCGTTCCATCACTGCTGTAAATAAATAATTATTCCGACGTCAGGCTAATAGATTTTTATGCTAGCTATGACGTCAGTTATTGTTAATTATACGTTTTAAAATGTGTTTCTAACTTTCTGTATTCTACAGGTGGGGCCCCCAAATGTTGCGAGGGCCTTGGGTAACTTATCCCGTACTCTTTTTCTCAACGGACCTGGGTGCATTAATAATGTATTAATTAATGCATTTAAAAAATTAACGCTTTGACAGCTTTACTTATTTTCTGTCATACTGCAGTTTTAGAATAGAATTTTTTTATAGTGAAGCATTTTTTTTAGATCTAAAGACACATTGCATTGTCTCTGCAGTGTATCTGAAACTGTGTCTCATCTTGCTTGTGGAGTAACTGACATAATTTGATTCACATATATACCTCGATAATCACAGTAATGGCTTAGTTGTAATGGAAGTTAAGGAACTGTTTGCAAGCCAAGTTAGTACCGAGACTATACAATCTTGGTATGTCACTAGCTAGGAAGGCATGCCCATTGGCATTTACCAAGCGCCTTCCTGGCCTAAATAATTTAACTTATCATGAACGACTTGTTGTAACTAAGCTTGATTCTCTCGAACTAAGACGACTTCGTGTTGATCTCATAATGTGCTATAAAATAGTCTTTAGATTAAATATTGTGGACTTCTGTGCGTTTTTTCGTCTTGCACCCTCTTGCAATACTTGTGGCCATGGTTATAAATTGTTTGCCGAGCAGTCTACCCATAATGTACACTATCATTCTTTTGCTAGGCGTGTTGTTGGACCCTGGAATAGACTCCCGGCCCATGTTTATTTTCCCTCTCTCTTTAGGTTCAAGGTTTTTCTTAATCGTACTGATTTGTCTAATTTTCTGTTATATTGTGTTGATTAGGGTAGATGTTAGTGTTCCTTCTGGAGCCTTTCTATCCTTGGCTGGCATTTTGTTGTTTTTATTTGTGT
>Ga0056128_1010492_pt1 | contig 11546 bp, 9 predicted proteins | sample WorMetLIZISLAND2_FD_71113 | JGI IMG/M metagenome (GOLD analysis project Ga0056128, IMG submission 71113) | Marine gutless worms symbiont microbial communities from Max Planck institute for Marine Microbiology, Germany - Olavius geniculatus... ... | reverse complement strand
CATGTGTAAGCTGTGTATAACATCGTTTACATAATATTTTGTGTATCGTAATGCAACTGTTTATCGCAATTTTGACCGTAACTTAAATTTAAGACAAAAGTGTCAGAAAACTGTTTTAAAAAATGGCGACATGTTTTTATGCAACTATAATCCATCCCCAAGACAGTCCAGCCAGTTGCCAAAAATTAACATTTAGTTTTTACGGGAAGACATTGGCCCCCCTACTACTAGTGCAGGATACATCCGGTTGGTTTTTAGCCACGCCCTGTTACCGTCGTCTTCGTTTCACGTCGTTCTTCGTCCTGGGGTGTCAATTTTGTACACTCAGGGTTCAGACTTTGACGCGCGTCTTATGAGTTCTTGAGCTTATGTCTGTACGACCCTCAGCGTTGACGACTGGTCCCATGCCTCCACTCATTAGTGGTCGGTAGTCGATACTGTATGCTGATTCCACCGCCGTTCAACGTATACATATCGACCCAGCGATCTAATCGCCGTTCATTTACTTCGTTAGATCGTCGTCCATTCTCGTTTTTACCTCTTTGATCCAAGTGCGTTTGGTACAACGGCGAGCGGGTGCATGCATGTATGTACTGGAAATTTGTGTCAATGTCGCGTTGCGTATGCGGCTGTCATTTAGACAGGTAGCGCTACCCGTTTTGCCGTTCGTCCATGCGTCTGTCCCCGTACCGGCTGCTAACTGGAAGAAGTAGGCGTAGAGTAAGCCAAAATTGGTGCGAAAGCTTTCCAGGGGTATAGTACCGTTCAAGACGTTGCCGGTTAGGATAACCCGAAGTCAAAAATATCAGGAAATCGCGCATAGGTCTATCCAGCGTCTATGTTGACTTACGTTTAGCAGATCAAACAGCATACCTTTAAGGCTCGTCTTTGCAGCGAATTGAAAGTAAACTGCGCTTTATTTTGTGATTTCATGTCAGCTTATGTGGTTAACTGCTGACAGGCAAAACTTGGTCACTATAGTCTTATTGTCGTATATCTGAGACCTAACCTGACGCGGGGCTGGTGTCTTACTGTCGCAGTACACCGTGCGATGTGAACGTGTTTGTGCAGTTGTGGCGATATGTACAAAGGCGATCTGTGTCAGTATGACCATCCGTGTCGTCCGGACCTCAACCCGTGCGTCAACAGCGCAGTCTGTGAGGTCTTGGAGAGTCTCACAAGCCTACCGTTCACCTGCCAGTGTCCACTCGGCAAGTCACTTTTTCACTGCTCCTGCTTATAGCACTCCGGTTTGTTACGCCTTCATGTAAGTAAGTAAGTGAGTAAGTAAGTAAGTATGCTGTATGTTTGCTGCAGCGTAGACCTATAATCATGAGGAGTTTTAAAAATGTTTTTTAAAATGTTTTAAAACATAATGTTTCACTGATGAACATAAATAAGCAGACTGCAGTGGTATATAGGTGTCGTTTTATTTTAGTTTTCCATGGCATGCCATGAAGGTAGAATAGAGACAGAGAAAGGAGCCTTGGCTAACTAATACACGACTATAGACCATAATCTTGCTACATGCAATATTTTCTCATTAAGTTTGTTTACACGTTTAACCCATGAGTAATCTACTGCAGTACTATACTGTGAATATGCGAGTGACTGCGGTTTAATGCATGTGCTCAGGATACGTCGGTTTACACTGCGAGTCGGTTGATAATACGACAGCATGTTATAACAATCCTTGTCTTAATGGCGGCTCGTGTAACCTGGTCGGCTCCGTCAACAACTTCACCTGTGATTGTGTCACTGGCTATCAAGGTAGTCTCATCTCTGCACACATACCTGAATCAGAATACTTACCTGTGTAACCATGGCAACTGAAGCCAGCTATATAACAGCAGTTTTCGATAACCTTTTATTACTCCATTTATTTCTATAATTTTGTTCCTCTGATTTTTTTTGTTTTTCTGCCAAATGGACAGTGCGCAACAGTTGCAAGCTGCTTCAGTCTTTGTCATTTTTTCGTATTTTTGATACCACATAAATCTTTATATTTTTTATTTTCTTTTTTTACTCATTTGGCCATCAATGCTGGAGTTATTGCTGCAAGTATGACCCGTTATTTCGCAAGGAAGCTTTTGTAGGTTTACAGAAATTTTTGCTGACAGTTGCCCATGCATGGATATGCTACAGTTGTACTGTCCAAGCACTCTTATGTTTTTTAGTATTGAGCAAAAACTAATTTGTATTTCAGAAAGTTTTGTGTTGAAATAATATTAATCAGACAACATTTTGGTTTCAGGCTGTTTTTTGGCATATGATGCACATTTCCAGAATTTCTATAGGTTGGTCACTCACCAAACGTGAACTTTTGGAAACTTGGGAAAGTTGGAACAGATGCCGTTCATGTATAATTGTATATGTCAAGAAAGTGAAAATTATGCCATAATTCAGTCTTCTTTTGCTATTGTAAGAAGTACTGTAGTAGATCAGATGTAGTTCAGAGTAAGAACAGTTTGTTTTCAAAACGTGTAAATATCTTTTCTGTGTCGTGTTTTCTGCCATCTTGCGCAACAGCAGCTTCAGGATTCGAGGTAATGGTGGGAATTGCTTGAAATAAGGTCTATGGCCTCGATAGCCCAAACTTATGCAGCGGATCGGATGCTGTTGTTAATAAAAAAATTTGTGACCCTATATGAGCAACCAATGACAGACAGACACTAGTGATTTTACAATCTGCGCCATTCAGAGCTATAGCAGTTTCACAGCCTCACAGGTAAGGCGGGGGACTACAGATGCTGTTTACGTTTACCAGTTTTAAAATTGCTGCCCGTACAGCAGTTACGTCTTGAGTTGGAGGGCTGCATAATGACGTTAGTAAGATAACAAAGTTAATTTCGGTTTTTTTCAGCATGGTTGCACTTTTCTGTTACTTTTTTCGTAGATGTAAAAACATTTTTATGTTTTTAAAAATAAAAGTTAAAAAATGTTTTATGGTTTTTATTTTTTAATGTTCTTTCTATTTTTTAAAATGTTTTTTATTTCTTTATTTTTAAATGTTTTTTGTGCTTCTTAATGTTGTGTTTTTTTTGTTCTTGTACAAGCATAAACGTACAAAATTACAAATTTGATTTATTCCTTATGGGCAAATTTCGTTCAGCTGATTTTTGATCTGTACATTCAGTACATTTTGGTTATTAGTCTTTACAAATGGTAGGTTTTTGTTTTTAATTATCCGAGTTAGATATTCGTTGCATGTATAATGGCAGAAAAGTAGCGATTGGAAACATCTGCAGTTTAATTTTTTTATGCATGTTTTTATAATGTTGTTTTATGAAAGTTTAAAAAAACATGCTTTTTATGTTTTTTTAATTTGCAAATCAATGTTTTTAACATCTATGCTTTTTTCTGTTTACGTTTATGAGTTTGGTTGCAATTTGATGTCCTGCAACTTAGCGTTTTGTTTCTATTACATGTACTCCATCCATTCTCTCAATGTGCCGGCTGTCTGCGCGTTTGGTTTATATGGAGATGTGGTTATTCTGTTTTCCTTCCAATTGACATTAATATGAATTGTTGTTGCATATGTTGTAGTGAGCAGCTTTGATGTTAAAAGATTGCTTGTAATTTTTTTACTTTGTTGGTTGCAGTTTGATTATGATTTTTTTGCTTCATTTTATTACAGTGTACGTTGTTGGCTTACTCAGTTGCGCAGTGTGTAAAAATATTCAATTTATTCTGTGTGAACTGTTGGTACATAATTCTCTCGACATGGTGCATAGTCGTTTTCACCCTTGAAAAGCAAATGTTATTTAGGAATACAATCAGTAAAAGTTTACTCAATTTAATGGGCTGTATCTTGTGGTAGTTATTATATGCCGCAAAAAATTCGTGTTAGAAAACTCAAACGGTAATAAAATATTTCATTATTATTGGAACGAGTGAGTAATATTGGATTACGATTGCGTTTGGTTTGGGTTTTTGGTAGATACTTAGTGCTTTCATTGGGTTTTTTTGATGAAACCTCAACCCTGCCTATACCGGCTGTACCGCTCACATGGCTGTCCTCGATGGCCGACTGAGCATTCCCCATCGCCGTAGTAAGAACTTGGAACGGTCTGCCATCAGATGTGAAGTCTTTAAAGTGTCACCGATCGGATCATTACTGTCTGCTATTCGCCTCTAGGCTTTTTCCCAGATGACTTTGCAGTGACTGAAATGCTAGACGTTTTTTTCGCTTTAAATTCGAGTGTACTGCAACGGTTGTGTATCGTATGCAGGGACGCGTTGTGAGGAGCGGAATTCCTGCGCGTCCGCACCGTGTGTGAACGGTGGCCAGTGTACGTCACTGGTGGCCGACGATGGACAGGAGAGTTTCAGCTGTCGGTGTCCGGAAGAGTTCGAGGGTCGGACGTGTGAAACGGATGTCAATGAGTGCGACGTCACTAGCGAGCTTTGTCTGAGTGGCGGCACTTGCATCAACACAGTGGGAAGCTACAGGTGACCGTCAGACCGTTTGCTTGAATTTTGTCAATTATACGATCGGTTATCGCAGAGAAAGTCTTTGTTTTGTTATCTGCCGCTTTCATTCTTTGTTTATGGCGTTCAACTTTTGCTGTAGTCTGTTTGGATGGGTGACTGTCTGCCGACAGGTTGGCTAAACCATCTTGGCATATAATGAAGTCAACTCGGGACTTCCGTCATTCTCGTATGTGCAATGTAATAAATCCAGCACTGATCTGTCTAACTGGGGTTAAGGCGGGACACTCCCCCTGTCCTCCAATAGACAACATTATCACATTGATGACTGTCTGGAGGATAACAGGGAAGATTATTAGAACTACTATTATGTTAATTACATATGCACGCGTATAATGGAGTTCTTACAATTTTAGGTTAACCTCATTTTTGTGTTTCCTGTTTCTGTATAGGTTAAACTTTCTGTTTATTGTAAAGTTTAAACTTACCGTTTCATTATTATGTGTTTGTGTGCATTCCGCCTGGAAAGGCCGTCCCGGAATGACCTATACTGTGTCGTCGGGTGGGACGTTAAACCCTACTCACTCACTACTCACTCACTAAGGCGGGACACGTTCACTTGTGGCAGGTAACAGTAACAACCGGTGATCCAATGGCAGGTGACGATCCGTAGCTTTGAGATGAGTTACCATTATGAGCTGTGGAGAACCTTTAATCTGTGTGGATCTCTGGTCAGCTTGTGCCTTGGTGAGCTGCTTATACAGTATAATCATGCTATATAGCGACTCAACACAGCTCAGCTGGACTTAAGAGTTGAGTTGACTGGCTATAAATTGGCTATCAGTTTGATGTTCAGTCAATGTCCTCAACAACTTTGGTAGCCTGTTAATATCAGTTTGTCTCCACGTTCTAATTGCTATGGTTATTCTGTTGATCGTCCGCAGGTGTGTATGTGAGCCTGGTTGGACTGGTCAGAGATGTGAGTCGGTCTATCTGCCGTGTTCGCCGTCTCCCTGTCTCAACGGCGGGTCATGCGTTGTCAACGGCTCACACAGCTACCGATGCCTCTGCGTCAGCGGTACGTACCCGTGGATAGATTTGACTTCTAGAGGCTGATTGTTAGACCGTGCTTACGTTTTCAGTAATGTTTTTTTTTGCTGTAAAAAGATTGCAGAAATGTTACCGCGCGTTTAGGAAGATGTGCGCCGCTCAAAGACAGAAGGCGGTGTGGTTACTTTCACGTAAAACATTGGCAGAAAAGTTTTCGATGTGGTTGTATTAAAAGAAAATAAGGTAAAACAGAAACGCACACAAAAATTGCGATACATTTTCGAAAACAGTGTGTTGTTTTGCATCTCAAGCAGGGAGGCATAGTCGCAGAGCTTGGACTTCGCTGAGCGCTCTTCGTGCGGGAAAATGTCTGATGTTGTTGCGGTTCTGAAATATGTATCATAAAATATCACAGAGCAGTGAGATTCAAAACTCGCCGCCGCTGGTTTTGTGAACCCAGCATAGCGTAGAGTATATCATAGCGGTAACGCGGCTGCAGAGCGTTAAGTGGAAAGTTCTGCGGTACTGTAGTGGTTAGTTACATGATTTCCGCTTGTGCTTTTTTTCACTTGTCCCATGTCATCTGATGTTTTCTTTGTGTACCTTTGAGCATTCTGTACACTGTCCGTGTCTGCCTATGAGCGCTGGCTGGCGTATGTATTCTGTATGGTGCTGTGGCGTCGCTGGGCGCTGCGGCAAAACACTGGCAGGCCGTCGTGTCTCTGCTGTGAAGTACGCCTAATGGGGCGCCTGCTACTCGCATGGTGCTGCTCGCCTGCAGATCGTCTCCTGGCTGACGTCTGTCAAAGTCAAATACTTTCCCTCAATGACCGACGACTGGCTTCAAACAACCAACTGACCGAGCGTATCTCTGTTCACTGTGATGTGTTTCTGCCTTTCTTTTTAACCCTCCCTAGCCGTTCTATCAACCAGGCATCTGATCTAGGAGGATTTTCGCTCCAGTGTGTCAGTTCCGGTCAAAAGCACTTTTTGTGATCCAAAACTTGTGAAAGTATGCCATTCTGAGTGCTGAAAATGGTGGAACCTCCCTAACGGTTGAGCCTTGAGGCTCCGCCTCGAATCACATTCACAGCGCTTCCCAAGACTCCATCGCTTAAGCCCAACTTCTCCCCCCGCTCTATAGGCTAGAGGAGAATGAAGATTGAGAATCGGGGAGGAGGGGAAACTGGCTGACCCAGGTTTAGCTGGAAATGACCGTAAAAGGGTTGAAACATATTCCAGAAGCTGTTGTCTCCAGCGGCCGGAGCGCTGGGCTGGTAAACGGTTAACGTCGGCGCCGCGCCATATCTTGGTAATTAAAAAGCAGTTGGCGCGAATTACGGCGTCCCGGAAGTTGACCTTCGACCCTGAGCGTTGCACTATGGGAAGGTAGCGACTCCGTGTTGATAGACGGTGATGATCGCGAGGCGTAGCGCTGATAAACTTATCGGTCTCCCCTCCGCTGCATTGGGAAAACACGACTGCCCCTTAGATACGTTGCGTCACGCAGTTTTCACAGCAGTGCGCGTACTTTTTACGACCGGGTGCTTTTTTGGTCAGGAGATGCACTTTTATTGTGGCCGCTTTTGCCGATAGTAACTATAAAAACTAGTTCCAGTCATTATCTTTACTGCTGTCATTTTCTTCCTTTCTTTTAGAAATTGGGTCGAAATTCGGGCCGTTCCACTACAACTTTACTGGCGAAAACGTTAATTCGAGCCCGACCTTGTCTGACCTTCGAAACATGATTTGTTTCAACTAAGTACCAGTAGAAAATAGTAATTTAGATCGGAAAAGAGATGAGAAAAGAAAAACTTTTCCTAGACCACACGGGTCAAAACGAAAGCATCTCTATAGACAAACGGTTTTTTGCCTCTTCGAAATTGTTTTCATTTTGCTTTCCAGATACAGTGCTAACAGATTCTTGACACGTATGGACGACCCAACAGCTGTCGCTGGCGGAGGCATAAAAATAGATTGTAAAAAAATTAATTTGTCGGTAGCTGACGTGCGAAACGGAAACAACACTTGAGATGCAGATAGACCCTACTGTCTGTCCAGCCCTTCCCAGATCGTGCACGTGCTGATATACAGCTGAGAGAGAGGGAGACAGCTCTACATCCTGTGTGCGTTCGTGAGTTTTTCCGTTGACTCTTGATCGTGTCGGCGCCGTGTAATTGGATCGGTTATACATACGCGTAGGCCTACTCCGCGCCGCGTGGATTCTTTGATACCCTGTCATTGACTTGCGAGTTTTCCACGGTTCTTCCAGGACGTGGAGACTGAGCAAATGCGAGTGGAGCAGCAGCGCGCGCCTGACATTCCAACGACCCATGAATAAGTTTCAGCATACGTGCTGACGATCTAAGCTAATCATGCACCAGTAAAAGCTGGTTAGAGTACTGTATAGCGTACGTCCGTCGATGCTGTTTCATTTGCGAATTAGATTTTTACGCGCGTATTACGCGTATTAGCTATGGTAATTTTATCTTGGTGTCTTGGTGTCTGTCTTGGTATTTGTCACAACCCGGTACCGATCGGAGCCCAGGTGAGATAGAGACTTCTGGTTTTCACCATATGATAGCTAAGAGTCTCTAGTATTTTGTGACAAAATTTCATGCCACTGGATGAAGGGGGTCCCCACGAACGGAGGAGAAAGAGGGGCAATCCCCCTTAAAAAGGCGTTATTCTACCGCTATTGGCTCGTGTAACGTGAAAATGGTTGCAGATAGGCACAGACATGCTGCTTATCATAACAAGCACTGGCGACGGGCTTCTTAGAAATGTCAATATCGATGATCTTGAATGACCTTGAACTCCCAAAATAGGGGGTTCTAGTAAATTTTTAGCGATTTTGGGCTGTAAAACGCATTTCAAGAGTGAATTGCGCCGAAATGGCTGGAGATAGACCAAGACAACCTGCATATGAAATTTTCGGCATTGAATGTAGATTTCAGCAATTTAAGTCTGGACCCTCTAGGTTCAAGGAGGCCTGCGCACGTGGGTGTCAAAGAGGGGTTCTCCTCTTAAAAGTGATTATTTATCCGCTGCTGGCTTGCCTAACGTGCAAATGGTTGCAGATAGGCACAGACATCCTGCTTAATATAACAAGCACTGGCAACGAGCTTCTTAGGATTGTCAACATCGATAACCTTGAATGACCTTGAACCTTAAAATAGGTGTTTTTAGTAATTTGTTGGTGATTTTGGCTGCAAAAGAGTGAATTGCAACAGAATTGATGGAGATAAACCACGATTACCTGCAAATAGGAACTGCTAGGTTCTCGCGCGTCACATGAGCATTAGCTAGGATTTCTTGTATTGAATGTATGATAGCGGCATGCACAGTGGCATAGGACATTACAGTTGTGTTGAACTTGCATGATGCAGCTTACGGTTAACCAGATGTAGGCCTATAGGATATACATGTACCGATATAGGAGCAGTTTGCTTTTGTCTGGCCGAATGCATTGCCACCCAGCGGCATTTAGACGCATCAGATATTCCGCCGCTCGGCAGTGCATAGCAGGCAGGCGTCAAATTGCCGCTAAATTATCTACCTCCGGCGCCGGGCGAATTGGTGAAGTCTCCCTCGCACTCTGCGAGTTTGGCCCGTGCACAGCGTGCGCCGCCAGGGAGAAAATTGGGAGTAATTTTACGCTGGTGGCGGTCTGTGTCATCCCTTGCGATTGGATTGCGTTCTGACCACGTGACGTCGTCTCGTTCCGCTGATTGTTTTGCGCATTCTGGGATTCAGTGGTGCTTAGTACGACACGTGGGTCAGCACAGTTCGGTTGCAGAGTTATCTTGATGCCTGTATAGGCAATCACGCACGTGCGTGATTGACTTACGGTAGCTCATTTGGTAACGAATTTTCATGGTCCATCGAAGTAACTTTAGGTTAGTACTTGGAGTCGTGGATGGGTGATCGTCGGGCAAATCACATCGGTGTGTAACCAGCCAACCAGGTCAACTCAGCCTGGCCATCCCTCAGGCGTTGGAGTACTGGCCTGCCTGACTGCAGTTAAGTCAGGCGCGTTCACCTGTGTTGGGTGGCACTTAACACTGTGTGATCCCATATGGCAGGTGACGCTCCGTAGCTCTGAGATTGGCTGCCTTACGCACTCAGTTTGAAGACCAAATCCGACAGGGCGGCGGTCGGCGGTTAATTTGGTAGATTACAGCGCGTCATCATCGGCCCGGCCGGCTTGTCTGTGCTGGAAATTAACGTGCTATGGGCCAATGGCCATGGTCGTAGTCGTCTGCTATAGTTTCTGCCCTGCTCAGATAGACAGTCGCCACATGTCGTCGGTCATCAGGCATTTATTACAACACAGTCGTTTCAGTATAGTCAGCGACCGGCACAAATCGTCGTTTTTGCGCCGCCATGTCGATTATCACAACTTGTCCATGTCTGTCCCCAGCTGCTTTTTTCCTGATACGACTTCTTATTCTGTCCGACTAAATTCCGGGGGGGCATCGTGCAGCAGTTTTGTTGCTTAGGCCACTTTATAAGTTACACTGTTGACTAGTTGATTCAGTTTTTTTGAAACTCTGCAGCCAATATATATAGCTTCTTTTTCTTCCTTTCCATCTTTTTCTTATATGAACACTGTGTGGGCTGTAGATAACCGAGTTCGTGTAGAGTAATGTCGTGGTAGCGTTATGGTATGCAGTATGCTGACCTGTTCAGTTATGGTCGCCATAAACGAGCTGGTCAGACACCTGTTACAGGTGCTAACCTAACTGTGCCGATTGGTTGTACACGAGTGCGATTTGCATTGGACAGAGTATAAAATCACCTGAGCGTCTGTGCGTGCGTGTGTGCGTGCGTCCAACATTTGAGGCGACATGTCTCCGTAACGGTGCAAAATAGACTCACGGTGACGATGGACCTTTTATAGTAAAGCGCTGGTGACGAATCGAATGGTCACGTGACTGACAACGTTAATTGTTTAGTTATAATAATAGCGAAGGATGACAGGAACATTGCTGCTGTACAATTTGAAATTAAACATTTTGATTTTTTTACTAGTCTAAAGAGCTCACTGTTTATGTTTATATGGACATATACTGTGAAATATAAATGCATTGGACAGACTCCGTGTTCGTATGAACATTATCTTGTTGCTTTGATTTTTAATCAGTTCTAGTCTTAGAAATGTTTTCTGATTTTAGTCTCATTTTTAGTTCATTATTTTTTATTTTTCATTTCTGTTTTAGTTGTCTTTAACAATTTTATGATTGTTTTTGTGTTGTTGGTCTTTTCTGTTCTCGTTTTTCAAGTCAAATCAGACGAAGTTTCTTCAGAAATGCTGCAACCCAGGGGTTGCGCCAAAGCAGTTACTATAATCAGTTTACAGTTTGACCGGCGACTGTAGAAAGCAGAAATTCGTATCAGAATTGCAACGCGGTGTATAAACTAAAGAAAAGTATTGATGACTGGTGTCTCTGTGGCAGGTTTCACCGGCGCCGACTGTGAAGTGAACGTGGACGATTGCTCAGCCCACAAGTGTGCGAATGGCGCAACGTGTGTTGACGCTATTGACGGCTACACCTGTGACTGTCTGCCGCAGTGGACAGGTATCCAGATCTACATTACATTAGATACTATATCAGTCATTGCGGCTTGACTGCGTAACGACCCGCGCGATTGCTTTCTCACAGGTCTGTCCGTCGAGGCTGTTATGTATTGCTTTTCAAATCTGACTTTTTCAGAAAATCATACCCTTACATCATCATCTGAACCAGTGTTGTTATTTTTCAGTGTATAATATGATTAATCTGGAAGTATTGATTGATTGATGTATGCTTGGTGGCGGATGTCGCACTTGCAGTCGAGAGGCCGTGTGTTCGATTCCCGGTTTTTCGGTCGCTATGAAGTGGTTATTGCCATTGGCATAGATGTGATAAACGTTTATAACGTTTACAAAAAAAATCTTTGTAAACGTGTTTATTATTTTGTCAGCGTTTATCTCAATAAAAATCACATGAGCGAAACGAAGCAAAATTATGACAGCGACGAAGATAATTAGTGGACAGGACAACTCAACTTAGTTTTCACAT
>Ga0056128_1010489_pt1 | contig 11548 bp, 13 predicted proteins | sample WorMetLIZISLAND2_FD_71113 | JGI IMG/M metagenome (GOLD analysis project Ga0056128, IMG submission 71113) | Marine gutless worms symbiont microbial communities from Max Planck institute for Marine Microbiology, Germany - Olavius geniculatus... ... | reverse complement strand
GACGCTGTCAAACTGGCTTCTCGCAGATTTATCAATAATCAATAATCTGTACCTTGCCGCCGTTGCGTTACGTTTTGTGTGCGTAGGCGGGAACCAGCCTATCTCGGCTCATAGTCGACCACCGAAATTTTTACTTACTGTTTGTTTACACCGCAGTCTGACGTGTGTGTGACGTCAGTCACGTCGTTGAGTAGAAAATCAAGAAATTAATAAAACCCGAACCCGAACCCGAGCCCGAAACCCGGGCTTAAGATTTTTGAAACTTGAAAACCCGGGTTTGGAAAAGTGCTCCGGGTTTGGAAACCCTAGTTGTAATGCACTCATGTAAGTAGGTAAGTACGTAAGTAAAACATGAATTTATACAGTGCATCAATCAGTGCTTAGATTAGTACCACGAAAAGAAAAATCTCTCTTAAGTAACTTCCAAAGACGGAGAATCGGAGATGCTGTAAACAAAATCATGCAGATATCTCAGGAGTGAATTACACGTCATCGAGCCATAGTGCCTTAATTCCATCTAACAAAATGAAAAAAGTAACACAACTGCTCACTCACTGTGCTCACACATGGTACACGTGTATTTCTAATTTGCTAAATTCACTCCACTGGCTTCTAGTGCTGATAAGAGATGCTATCAGTGTAACTGTTAAAGGCAGAAAATACTAGACGGACAACAGAGACATAGGGTCAGCAACATCTGGGTGGGAGTACGGTGAGAAAATCTAGAAGATTTTGGGTATCCGTGCAGCTTCACAGGTTAATTACCAAACTTTCATTTGCCAGATTATGTCTACAATCTATCCACATTGTGGTAATGAGGAGAACACAGGTGAACATGTACTTCTGGGGTGTCCAAAATCGGCAACAAAACGCTAGTGTTACTTCGGTGACTGCACTGAGACTGCACTGACATCATGAATGTGTTCCAAGTCAGACAAATCCTGGCTTTAGACCACCTGTAAGTTTGCAATTTGCAAGTTTGGGGCCCCTCCCATATGATGGGCTCATCATGACAACAACAACAGCAAAAGGTAGACTACCTTGCTGGTGACTACAGCAGTCAGTGCAGCGGCTTTCTCAAGTTCCTCAACATTTACAGCCGATGACAAAAGCCGAGGTTCGTCTGGACTTCCTAATGGTGTGTAATACTCCGCATCACTTGACATCTCAGCACTCCATGAGCCACCGGGCTTGCGACCGCCGTCCGCCAACACCGTCAACTGACCACCACCGCCAGCTGTAAGCATGTAAGTAAGCAAGTTTTATTCTTTCAATAGCGAGAATACGGCATCAGTCACTGAAATTCTGCTACCTGTCCCCATTGCAATGGAGCTAAAAAATGGCCAATCAGTTGATCTTCCAGTGTCCGGCACATGACCGGGCTAGAAGGGAGATATGGCCCAATCTCTAAATTACACTGAAATTCTGCTACCTGTCCCCATTGCAATGGAGCTAAAAAATGGCCAATCAGTTGATCTCCCAGTGTCCGGCACATGACCGGACTAGAAGGGAGACATGGCCCAATCTCTAAATTGCAACCGATCTACGACGCTTATGAAGTTTCCGGATAAGATAAAACACCAGACCAAATAAGCAATTTCTCTGCAACGAATTTAAAAAAAAATCTAACAGCTGCTTAATCCGGACACTTCCCAAATTGAACAGTACACAATAAAATACGGTAAAATATACAATACACTAATAAAAACGAACTACACAATAAGGGAACATGATTACTGGTAATTTACGATGCAGTACTGTAAAGAAAAAGTAAAACGTTTAGTTAAGTGACAAACAAAGATATACGGATGCCAGTCTCACTCTGAAAATAAAAGCACCATCTCTGAGTGGAGAGAAAAAATATGAATGGGAGGGTGAGACCTGGAATTGAAAAATTGTTTCTTAGCTTCGCTATGGCATAATGGAGAAGCAGATTTTGGGCTATAGCCCAAAGCGAAAACATGTGGCATACCAGCAGTCTGCTGTGATGTGCTGTCAGTGTTGTGACAAGCCACGCCGTCATGTGGTGCAGCGGCGACCGACAGTGTGATTGGTATGGGCTGCGTGGTGCCAATGCGTGTCACATCGACGCTGACACTCGTATGTGTCGCTCCGTCGACATCGACGACGTCTGACAGACCGTGTGCTATCATTCCGGTGTCATCCTCGACAGTCCCACCGGCAGCCAGCTGGTTCAGACTGTCTGGATGTTCCTTGGCATAGCGGATCACGTCGACCATCTGCTGTTTGAATGAATCCATATGTTCCTTAGTCAGACATTGCTGTTGCACCTAAACGCCAAATCAGATCAATCCACCACTCAACACTGCTTGTCCAATGCCAGAACGGATTTCAGACTGAACTTTTTGATAACAACTGCAGACTGCGACAGATGGATAGACAGACACCTCGACGATAGCTAGGATCTGCAAAGCATTACATGCTGTTGCACGAAAAAATGCAAAATAAAAACCGCATAACGCTTATATTTTCACAGATCTTTTCACCCGGTTTTCCCTGACTTTTTTCCTTTTTCCCCGACTTTTCACTGACCACTTTGAAATTCCCTGACTTTTCCAGGTTTTCCACGTTTTCCAGGTGAGTGGTCACCCTGCATGCACCGAGAGGCTCACTCACTCACTCACCAGACTGTCGGCGATGTCGTCCGTCTTGTCGACGTCTGGACTGAACTTGAAGACGACCGTCGAGTGTTTGCCAGACTCCAGCAGACATTCCACCACCTCTCCGCCATACTCCATGCGAAGGATCTTCAACCTCGGCAGCTTCTCGGACGACTTCTTGCGACGCTGCTTTGATCTGTCCACTGGCACTCGTCTCGACTTGTCCACCTCGTCCCTGTCACAAACCATAACCAGGGTTGCAAAAAAGCTCAGCCTGATGAATTTCTTTCAGTTTTTATTGAGTTTCTGTAATAAAAGTAAGACTTGACAGGTTTTGGGATTTCTAAGAGTTTTCAGTTGCTTGATTCATATGAGCTTCTGTTTGCTCCCCACAGCTAAAATAAACATCCCTGCCAGAAACAGGATCACTTCTTTCAGCACTCAGCATTTCAGCATTCTATCCAGCAGCATTGTGGGTTGAAAATTATGCTAGGTAGAAAGTTGCAATCTTCCAACAGACAGCTGTAAGCTTCTGACAGGGTGCCCAAAATTTTAATTTTGCTCTCAAATTAAATTTTGCATTTTTGGACGAAATTTTCAGACAAGAAAATTTTCTGACAATTTTTGACAGCCCAAAATTTAGGGAAAAGGCAACTGCCCCTGATCTTCGGGCCATGATGCCACTAATTATATCATTCAATTAGCACTACTGCAGATGAACACCTCCATAGAGTTGACGTTTTCTGACATGTGAACTAGTCGCAGTCCGCCTCTGCATTTCTAATGTCGTGCCACCGAAATCAATTCTCTTCAGCAGCCGATCTTCACTTGTCCTGATCCAATTCTTCCCAGGAAACTCCCTCAATGGAAGTGAAACCTTGATCAGCGCACTATCATCTTTATGGATCTTTCCCACGATTAATAAATAATTGGGCCTAGGCACAACATCTAAATCTCAGCAGCGAAAGTGTCCGCAATCAGACATGGTGTTCAGTGATCACTGTCGGTCACTGTGAAATTCTCCAACAAGTCACTGAAACATTGCAGCACTACTCCTCATGTAGAGGTTACCCACAACATGCATATTAATAATATACACTGTGTTGCAAAAAAGCATCCCCGACATTTTCGACTGTAACTTGAAAACCAATTATCAGATTTTGATAATTTTTGGTAAGAATATTCCGAATACAACTTGCCATCAAATGACCATTTAGTTTATCACCTCACCCAATGTTTGTTTCTGCAGTACCTGGGGAAAACATAACCAGCAAAATATCACTTCATTCTATTCAACATGATTACTAATTAACACAATGCGTAAAAACACATTTTGATCACATTTCTGACACTCTGACTTACATTTCATCTACTTGTCCATTTATCAACTGCCCGCAGTAAAATTGCTTGAAGTGTTGGCCCACTATGCGAATACAGGCAAGGGGATGCTTTCTCCATTCATTGACAGCAGTAATTGATAATGTTCTGCTCCAGACCAATCCAGGCTGTACCAGTCACTTCTTGCCTTCACAAACATTCCTAAACTTCATCTGGTAGACACACTGCTGCATGACAGTCAAATCTTGCAATAGACCGGCTGTTGGGGCCCACAGATTAGAATAAATGGAATTTATTGACACTTTTTTCGTTCATTTTAACATGTATTATGCTTGGTCTGCTTTTCCCAGGTAGAGCAAAAGCAGATGTTGGGTGAGGTGGAAACTGAAACACTTATTTGATAGCCAGTTGTATCAAAAATATTTCTGCCAAAAATTATTAAAATCTGCTGATCCTTATTCAAGTTTTGATCGATAATGTCGGTGATTTTTTCAAGTTTTCCACTTATTTCAACATATATTTCGCTTGACCTGCTTTCTATAGGTACTGCAAAAGCATACATTGGGTGAGGTGGGAACCTGAGCAGTCATTTGATGGCAAGTTGTGTCAGGAATATTTCTACCAAAAATTATCAAGTTGCCTAGCTTTTCCAAGTTTTCCAGACAAGTGGTCTTCTATTGTCAGATTTTGTTTAATTTGAACATTCCAAGGGCAATCCCTACACCTAAAGTGCAGCCCAACATCAAAGCATTAAAGCGTTTTCTTGCAAACTACGCTCACTAAATGCTCAAAAACACAGTGCTACTATTACAGACCCATCACGAGGGGCAGCCACTGTTGAGAGTTCGTTCAGTGATGATATGTTGTTTGCTGCAACAGTATGACTCTGGTCTGACACGGCATTTAAAGTCTCAATGTTTGAGATTGTAGCCGTCACTGCTGTAGCCGCTACCACTGGCTTTGCCTACAATGTCAAGTTGCCAAGATCCAGTGCAGGTTCATCCATCAACAACACTAGTAACAGATTTTAACAGTTAACTTTACCGAAATTAATGGTTAATTCATTACTAATTTCAAATCAATACCACAGTGGTTACTGCCTAAGAAAATGCATCAAATGCATCTTTTCGTGCAGTCAGTCAGGTCTACTTTATAATGCCACCACCGTGACATGATGCTAATAAAAAATGTAGTCCGCAAAATTTTTAAAGGATTAATATTGACCGACTGCAGCTGGTACACAACCTGGCACATGTCGTCTGTCCTACAGAGTGCACTGTCCGCGAGTGCTACCATCTTACGGCAAGAGCTGCGTTTGATTACTTTCAGCTCGCGATGCTCACCTTCAAGGCGAGGAAGCTTGGACGTCAGAGGTACATGGGCAAAATCCTACGTGAATACCAGCCTACCAGAAATTTATGCTCATCTACATCTAGTTTCGACAGTGCTAATTTTCACTGGCAGGAAACAGTGCTTTAAATTACAAGGCGGCAACATACCGGAGGATTGGCCACCATTGAACGAGATGCATCAGTAGTAGCAGGAGCAGAAGCAGAAGTTAGTTGACTGGCACTAACAGCATTGAGTGTAGGCTGTGTAGCACTAGATACCTAGACACAACAGAACAGTTCACTAGTCCACACAGTGGGAGAGTTATGGATAAGGTTAGACAGTGGCCTGACTTGTTAGAAAGATAAATATATTGCATCTTTGGCTATGGTGACGCCTGGCTATCACTGACCAAATTCGAGTGGCTTGGCGGCTCAGCGATTGGGGCGTTGGATACAAGACCAAAAGGTCCACGGGTTAATTCCCAGCTGGTGCACTACCAAGTAACAACTCTGGGCAGTGTTCTAGTGGTTAGTGTCGACTTGTAACTTAAAGGTTATTGTTCGATTCTCGCTGCTGGTCGTCTGTTGCTTAAATTTAGAGGCGCAATTATTGGCTGCCCCTCCTGTCACCACAAAGTCAACGAAGGGCACCAACTTTTGTTTCTTTGCTTTCTAATTGTGGCGTCCAATACCACTCCAGAAATAGTATAGATAACTTTTGCTACCAATAGCAACACGAATAGTGACCTATCAAGGAGTTGAAATAAATGAAAATGAAACCCTATGCAAATAAACGACTTAAGCCCAAACATTTGTGATGAATTTTCTGTACAAAAAACAGTGAAACAAATCAAAAATATTTTACAGCAAATCCACATTCCAAAAGTTGCAATAAGCTGCTATTATAAAGAAATCTTGCAAAAAATCCACCACACCCTGTGATGGAGCCTGTACTTTACCACAGTCTATCGAAGCTGTCAGAAAACCCATCTCACAGCTAACCTATGAAGCACCCCTGACGTGAGATTGAGATCAAAATGTTACCTGCCACCCAACACAGGTAAATGCACCCCACCTCAACCAAAGGCAAGAAGACCGATACTGGGGGAATGAACAAAAAAAGCCCAGCTAACTCAAGGGGAACGCGCAACAGTGGCGCATGTTTGAAAGCCCAGTAAATCAAAATCAGTCGCCAGAGGGTGCCAGACGACCGGCGGCTAATTATCTAGTGTTTTACTTGTACTCACCAAAGAGCGTGACCTGTCTCGCTCTGCCAACGCCGCATCGGCTGGAAATCGCAAATTTTCCCTACCCTCTTCTCATTCAGCACCCTCGTTTGTGGTGACCCCCTTCGAATTTATGAAAAAGCTTTACGGTTCCTGAAACTAGAGTCTCTGAGGCAGCCGATGGTGAAGATTCTGTGATCCTAGCTTGCACTGTTTTTGACTGATCCACCCATGTGATGGACAAACAGACACACAGACAGACAGACGGACAAACAGACAGAATTGCGATGGTTAAGATATGCTACAACAGTAGCTGCTGTTGCGCGTAAAAACTGAATTGAGCTTTTGGTTGATTATACAGCCTGATGATATGGTTAACCTGTCCATAGACAGTAGCCCATCCAAGCTGTAACCACATGACAGCAATCCAACCCGAGTGTCAAACTCACGACCTTTTGATTGTCAAGTTCAGTGATCATTCATATAACAATGCTCATTGCTCAGTCTTTACCTCCTGCACCGGTGGAACTCTGTCTGCAGCAGATGATGATGGCGCTGGTGCTACTGGAGCAGTGTTGACGGTCGGCTGGGACACAGCTGTCTGAGCAACATCAGCCACTGCTACACAATGACATCATCAGTATTTCACATGGTAGTGTAGCAGCACAATTAAGGTGTGGTGGTAAGCCGTGGTACCTTCAGCGCTGGTGTAAATTTCATGCTGAGCATATCAGTGAAAGAATTGTGAACAACGCTAACTTAACCATTATCATCAAACGACGATATGGTCAACCAAACAGTTCCTCCATGTTTACGGTTTAGGCCTGATGCACAACAATTCAGTACAGTATTTTTTAAATTACCAGACAACAACTAACCCTAGCTTCATGTAATATAAAGTATGCTAAAGCTGATTAGTGCAAAATTCGGCAGATCTGTGACTCAGTGTGTATAGTAAAAATACAAATGTAACAGGTCTAGCTAACAATAAGCATTTGAATGCATACAGTAGGTAAAGATAAAACACCCATAGTCAGCAGGGCTCTCTCACAGCTCTGTGTCTGTAGGGCGGTGCTCATCTCCGTTTCAAAGCCCTGAGCCGGTAGTGAGCTGAAGCTCAGCTACATAGGCGATAGGCCAGACCTCTCTCATGTACTGCTCCTACCTTCCGAGCGGTGAAGCCGGTACCAAATTATACTGCTTGGTGACAGAGGCACATGTGTGTGAACAACTTGCCTAAGGTCCGTTACCCGGCAGTGTCCTGGTGCGGAGTCAAACCTGCACCCCTGAGTGACCTCAGGATTACAAGTCCGGCACGTTACCGTTAGACTGCCACACTCATACAGGACACTGGTCAAACAGACCATTACTACAACAACAAAACTAAGTAAAAATCTTACATGTAAATTTACAATGATTAACAAAAATTCAAAGGTTAAATTTTCGATTAAAGTCACACCACTGAAACACATTACAAAGTACATAAATGACAACCATATGGCAATCGATAATCACTTTCTCCAAAGAATGTGATTCGTCAAAAAACACATTTAAACTCTACTAACGATAATATTACAATGATAATATAACGATAATATAAACCTATTGTTGACTCGATGCATTTGTGACAGCTGTAAGCTGAATAACTGATGAAGCTGACAAAAACATGTATATTTTTTGCACAATAAACACTGTTAATCTTAATCAAAACTAATCATTAAGCAACCCTCAAATTCAGAAAAGCTAAAAAATATTAAAATCATTTTAATCATAACCAGCTGTGGCTGGGGACTTGACAGTTGACATATGGCTGTGAAACAAAGGAAAACCTTGCACTGCATGAAATAATGGTCGTTAACGTTGATGTTGAGTTTTATTGACTGTATACAGGTCTTCAAGCCCGTGTTTTGATGCTGTTTCATTGCTATGATTTTTGCCATGTTTTTTGCCATTATTGCCATGATTTTCTATTGTCCCTAATCATTACTGTTAGTTACTACCAGGATGCACTACAAGTTGAGAGCAGGACCTGCGGCTGGTAACTTCGTTTGTGCTGTAGTCTGCTGCGTTGGCTGCATAGCTGCTGCTACATTCACCGATGCTATGGTCACTGTGTTAATGGTTGTCGTCTGACCAGCGACCGTCACAACCGACGCCGATGGTAAACTGGCAGGGACTGGAGCCGATGCCGCCACGGCTGCTGAGGATACTGCTGGTAAACCAATCGCCTGTGCTGATGATGATGCTGAAGCACTCTCAACCACTGACGATGTGGCAGAGCCTAACCGATAATATAAAATATTTATTAAAATGCAACCAGCAATAAATGGTTGAAAAATTACAACACCAAAGTCAGAACCATTGATCTATCATCGACAGTTATTATGGGGCCGTCCTTCCCAAAAGGAGGCCCCATCATGTGTTGATCCTGTCCGTCTGTCTGTCCCGTGCCTCCACCTAGAGGGAAAACGAAATGGCCTAGGAAGACCGAACTTGGTAGGAAGGGTCCCTGGGACACGAGCACCCCGTGGACCAATTTCAGAGTCAAAAGGTCAAAGGTCAAGGTCACCTGACTACTGACTGAACTGGACCTCGGTTTCGTGCCCTCTACCACAGGAACAAACAGACCTAAAAAGCCCCAAAACAGCACGCACATACTCAACTGCAAGGACGGCCCCATAGTGGGTGGCCCCTGAACGGCCGCACCCTCTTGTTGATTAACTCAGTGAAAAAAAACAAACACAAAGTAATGGAGTGACTGATAAAAAAAACTAAAAAAACAGGTAAGATCAAAGCTTTTAAGCTAATATAATTTAAACAGTGTTGTATACAACACTGAAAGTTTGTGTCTTCAACAGAAGCAATGATGTCTCAAGACTTGACATTTTACCAGAAAAAAACGATGGATTTGTAGCATAACAGTAGAGTGCAGACTTACTACATGGATGCATGATTGTATGGGGATAATAAACCATCCAGGTGTATAACCAGCCAGCACCAAGGGCACCTGCCTGTCTGGCTGAGGTTAAGGTGGAGCACGTTCACAGGGTGGCAGCTAACACTGTGTGATCCCATATGGGAGGTGACGCTCCATAGCTCTGTGATGGGTTTACAATAGAGCTATAACCTGTTAAGCTTGAACAAATAATGCAACACATTCACAATGCAACCTGTGGCTGTAGAAATGGCAGCAGTAGAAGCAGCAGCAGCTAGAGCAGCAGCTGGTTGCTGGGCACCTGTCGGTCGACTCTGCTGTGCTGTCGCCACCACGGCTGCATTGGGTGTCGGCAGAGATGTCGCTGACGACGTCACGCTGCCGCCGACAGGCACCGACTGTGATGGTGGGGCTTGAGACACACCAGGCGCTGGCACCACTGTGGCTGCTGTTGCCGCAGTGTGTGATGAGTCCTTCACCGCATCGGTGGGCTGCGTCTGCTGCTGCTTCGTCTCCCGGTCACGCTTCACCTGTGTCACGATCCCGATTATCTGACGAGATATCGTCTTTATGTCGGCCTCCAGCACAAACCCCGACTTCACCTGCAATACAGCCATTGATGCAGTGGATACCGTTACTACTGACGTGTGTAGATCGATGGTATAATGGTACAGCATGTTGGATTAGTTAGTGATTGCAAGGTTGTTGGTTTGACTCTCGGATGAGGCACTGTCAGGTAACAACCCAGGACAAGTTGTGTCTCTGTTCACCAAACAGTATAATTTGGTACTGGTCAAAGGGCTGTGACGCTCTGCAGCTGGGAAAATAACCGTAGGTCTGGCGTAACAGCAGCATATAACAACGGCAGCTAACTACTGTTACAAACAAAACTTACTTACTTAATTTAGCTTTAGTTCGACGTAGTTAGTGACATTGTTCTAGGAGGCCACTTTCTATCGAGACACGCTGCATAGTATAGGCTAGCCCACTGACCATTTCCTGAGCCACTTTGTCGGCATCGTCCTTCTTGATATTGTAGTCAAATTGAATTGCTTCATCCTCTTTGTGCTGGTGCTTGCGTCTCTTGGGGTCCACCACCCTCAGCCACAGCTGTATCACATCTCGACTCAAGTCCTTGGCCTCATCCTTGCTCGCCAGTTCGACCTTGATTCCAGTGTCCTCCAGAAAGAAGTCGTGCTGCAGCAGAACCTTCACCGTGTACCTGAAACAGCCACATCAGACTTGCACTTAATAAATTATGTAAATACATTGATATACGACCATTTGTTTGATTATCGTTGATGTTTCGGCAACTGCTGCTGCCTTCTTCCGAATGACTCTTCGACAACTGTTGCAGGAGCCAAATTAGATTGCTAAATTAAAAGCTCTGTTATCGATGAACTTACATAACTTATTAAGTTACTGTTTCAACGCGAGTCTATTTAAAGACATTGGACTTTCACATTTTCGGGTGTTTATAATGTGTCCTGCATTATAAACATGTGTGTGGGACGTGCTCAGGAAATTACTTACTTCCTTATTTATTCACATCCTTACTTGTATAGCAAGCAATCGTATCTTAACAATGCTAGTGAAGGTCAGACACATGAATATCCTCAGAAACAACATGCAAAAGATGGCGTTTGCCTGACAAGGCAGAAATGATGATGCAAACTTTATTCCTTATCCAAGTAAACGCGGTTACTTTTTATGGACAATAGCAGAATGCAACGCACATGCCATTGTCTAGGCATCCGTAAGTCCGTCCGTCTGTCACACTCGTGATCTGTATCAAAACGATGCAAGCTAGGATCATGAAATCTTCACTATGGGCTGCCCAAGGACTCGTTTTTTGTGACAAAATTTTGCGCTCCTGTGTAAAAGTTCCCCTCGAATGAAGGCATCAGAGGAGTACCCCCTAAAAAGATGTAATTTTGCCATTATTGGCTCGTCTAGTGTAAAAATGGTTGCAAATAGGTAGAGAGAGATATGTTGCTTATCATAACAAGCACTGGTCACGAGCTTTTGAGTTTTATCAACATTGATGAGCTTGAACGACCTTGAACGCCCCAAATTAGGGGTTTTCGTGAATTTTTT
>Ga0056128_1010488_pt1 | contig 11548 bp, 5 predicted proteins | sample WorMetLIZISLAND2_FD_71113 | JGI IMG/M metagenome (GOLD analysis project Ga0056128, IMG submission 71113) | Marine gutless worms symbiont microbial communities from Max Planck institute for Marine Microbiology, Germany - Olavius geniculatus... ... | reverse complement strand
TGTCTTGCAGCTGCCATTCAGTAGTGAGAAACAACCACGTAGTAAACACGTCGTAGTAAATTCGTCAGCCAATAGGATCAATGAACTTTTACTGGAAAATCCCACGAAGATTACGTGGCTAGTAAATAACCACCGTAGAAGGCGGGCTGAACACAGACGTGGTTATAAACACACTGCAGCACACCTGTAGCCACCAACGATTCAACTCTTGTTTTAGCTAATATCTCCCAATAATTCAGTCCGTCGGTAATCCGATAGTTGACGTGGTGCAAAACTAAACTACTCAACACTAAACATTAAGATAAAAACCGTCTAAAAGCAGATAAAACAGTCTATAAAGCTCTGTGTGATAGGAGCTCATATTCACAAATCACAAATAAAACATTCTGAGCAAAAGCAATATGACTGTCTTACAATTGTCCTATATATAGGCGGCATTGTGCGGTTTTGCACGTCTGTCTGTTCTGACGCGAAAAAGCGCGGAAATGCCAATAATTTTTATAAACTTTTTCCAGGGCAAGAGTAACCGGTGTATCAATTTTCAGTTTAGAACGTCATTTTAGCGTCGAAAACCTCAAATGTGGCACATCACTAGCCGGCTGCAAATTTGTTAGACTGATTTACGTTCAACGCCTGAGATACTCGGCAACTGGACGGATGGCCGCATATCATATCGGCGTCACATTAAAATGTCTCCCCTATGAGAAATCCGTCCGGGAAAGATAATCACGAAATTGATATGTCTCCCCTTATTAAAATATCGCCGGCTACATAAAAAAGTATCCACATTATAGGATCGCCCCCTCCCCCGCCAAGAAAAGTCTCTCCCGGCCGACAATTTACCGGCAAAAATCTGCCCCGCCAGGGTGGCCGCTGGGCGGAGCAGATTTGTGCCGGTGAATTGTCGGCCGGGGGAGACTTTTCTAAGAGGTGGGCGATCCTATAATGGGGCACCGACACTCGGCGCCAAGCCGCCGACATCGTTCTTAACTTATCACTTTAACTCTTATGTTAATAATAGTTGAATTAAGACTACTGTTTCTACCTGACGCATGGTTGATGTGATGAATGCCGTGAGCTGTTGACATCGTCTTGAATGACTCCAGTAAGCCAATGACGTCTTTATTCGGCGGAGAATTTGACGGCGAAACGCCAAAGTGCTGAGGCATTTGTGAAGCCATGTTGTCGTCACAAAGTCTGGCGACAACACAAGCTGCAAAACCGTAAAACAGCAAATATTAAATTATGTATTATTTTCAACAACGCCCATGACCTAGTTATTGCCATATGCTACTGAGCGAGACTTGGTTAGGCTTATTTGCTAAACTGAAATCCATCTATTTATGTATTTCTACCTGAATATGTAATAACCAGTCGACGTTTTTTTGGGCGAAAGAAATGCATTGCATAGACATAATATGAGACCGTAACTGATTAACTTCACACATTTCATTCCACTTGCTATTGATGACAGGATCCTACACGATGCGAATAAATACGAATACATTCATTCATCTGGCGAGAAATAGCCTACAGAGCGTTATCTACAAGTAATTTGAGCAAAGCTCACGTGACGCGCGACAGCATCGGTGCTCCCACTTGGGAAATCAGTGTACAACATGCAATAATGAAAGATTACTCAAATCTGAAACCACTGTACAAAGGAGTCTTTAAACCTAAGAAGTTGAAACTAGCACTGTTAGGCCTATAATTTACGCTGTATGCCAAAAATATCACACGCTGGTCGCCCTGGTCGATCTTCAGCCATTTCGTCACAATTCACTTATAAAGTGTGCCTCGTAGCCGAAAGTCGCAAAAACTATTAAAACTTTATATTTTGGTGGTTCAAGATCGTTTAAAGTCAGCAATGTTGATACCCCTTAAAAGCTCGTCAGCAGTTTTTGTTGCGGTAAGCAGTATGTCTGTCTATCTGCAACCGTTTTTACGCTTAACCAGCCAACTGCGTTAAATAACGACTTTCGGGGTGCCCTTCTTTGATGCTCGTGTGCGCAGCTTTTTTAAACCTAAAAAATCGAGACTTGTACAGTTAAAATATACGTTTAATGCTGAAAATAAGATGTGCAAATTGTCCTGATTTTTCTCTAGCGATTTCGGCGCAATTTATTCTTAAAATGTGTGTCGCAGCCCAAAATCGCAAACAAAATTAATAAAGCCACTGTTTTGGTGCTCAAGGTTATCCAAGATCACTGCTTTCGGTGCCAATTGAAAGCGCGTGCACGACTTTTATTAGTGATTAATAGTAACCTGGCTTTAGCTCGCACCGTTTCTGAGATACGGCAACTTACTGATTAGAAGTCGCAGATTTTTCCTATTCTTCTCTCTCATTTAGCGCCCTCGATCGGGGTTACCCCTTCCGAATTTATGAATAAAAAATTACGGATCCTGAAAGTAAAGTCATTTAGGAAGCCCACAGATTTAGTGATTCTAGCTTGCTGCTTGCACCGCTTTAATAAGGTTCCAAAACAGACGGACAGACGCCTGGACGATAGTAAAACGCGCAAAGCATTACACGCTGTCGCGCGTAAAATTGTAATGCATTTAACACACTCGAGTAAATTGCTTTGAAAAAGTTCAATATAACGTTTTTCTTTATTCAAACCCTGTTTAGCAGCAATTCGGTTTATTAGTGTCGTGGGTAAATAAGTAAGTGTACCGTTAGTTTGATTACTACAACAAAATTGAAGCCCTCCAACTCTGAGTAACAACAGCGTACTACGTACTACGTTTCGAATGTAGATCACACTCGCCGATCAAGTTATGGCGTGCTGTAGGCCCCTAGGCCTAGCTTTGTTTGCCGATTGCTGATTAACCCGGTGTGATTATGATTACAGTGTGTCTGCGACGCCGTGGCATAGGCCTATCATTACGATCGGCCACCCACGATCATTCATAGAACAGCGTGCATTACGCATCATTGTGTCCGTTCCATTAGTTTCTCAGTCGATGTATACAGGGTGGGCCAAAAAATGGCACAGATTTATGTATACCTCATAATTTCACCAAATATTAACCGATTTTCAAAATTCTTTTACTGTCAGAATCAGGAGACAATTTGTAATGAAAATGTTACTACAGATCCCACCACACCTCAAATGTGTCGCTACACTACCTCGTGAAATATCAGATGACGCACTCAAGCCTGCAACGCCACTGACCGGTTGCGTGATCATCAACGTTGATCGAGCCTGGCATGTGGCCCGCAAACAACCCAGACTTAAATTCAGTTGATTATGCTGTTCGGGACGTTCTTCAACAGAGGGCCTATCAATGTTGACGATTCGCGACAGTCAATTAGCTAAAAAACCATTGTCGCTGAGTGGGGCAAAGTGCCGCATCGTTTAGTTGATCGCGCCATTGGTCAGTGGCGTCACCGGTTTCGATGCGTCGTCCAGCAGCAAGGCGGCACATTGGAAATTTGATGTGAAAACTGTAAAGATGTGATTTTTAGACAATAACTAAGACAATAAGCGCGTTGTTTCTGTTGTTAATTTTTTTAAAATGTGTTGTTACAAAAGTCGTCTTGTTTTAATTGTTATTTTTAAGACACTGACATTTCACAAGGTAGTGTAGTGACACACTTAGGGTGTGGTAGGATTTATAGTAAGAGTTTTATTGCAAATTGTCGCCTGATTCTGACAGTGAAAAAATTTTGAAAATCGGTTAATATTTGGTGAAATTATGAGGTGTACAAAAAAACTGTGCCATTTTTTGGCCCACCCTGTAGGGCCTATCTCATTAGTCACCAGAAATGACATCGCACAGTCAACAGTTTGTAGGCTATAATAGCTGACCCAAACGCTCACGCTGCAGTATAACGTGACCATCGACGATAGCATCGAAACAATCAATTTGTGGAACCTTGTAATCGTCGCATAAATCGAAATACGTTGCAAAAATGTTCTCGCCAAACGCCAGTGTCGTACAAACGTTTTCAGCCTGGAACACTGAGGCTGATTATTTGTCAACGTGTCTGAGATGCTACTAATATTACTCGAGTCAACTGCCTTGTCCGTTTGTGTATTCTTAATGCTGGGCAATTACAGTGTTGGCGCTTATGCCTCGTTGTCCAGCTGTAACTAACGTTACTGTGTAGCGTTATTATTGTGCACCTATACGTAAAAAATAGATAAGCAGTTAGAGAAAAAAAGCTCAGCATGTACGACCGAACAGGGAATCTACAAAAAGGGAGCCCCATAGGCCAGAAAATGTCAGACAACAGAGCGACGTTATTTTTCCGGCTTGTGAGGGTCTCTTTATGGCCTGTTGCGGCATTTAAAAGTTTATTTGGTTTCGCATGACATTCTCTAGCATAATAAAGCTTCAGAGTTCAGAAAGCTACGTGTGAAATTAAACAGCAGTAAGTTGTAACGCTGAATTAATGATACCAAGTAAGTTTTTGCACATAAATGTCAGAAAATTTATGTAATGGCTCCACATTTTTGTCGATCAGGGCCAAAGCGTGTATAAATCAAGCCACGTAAACACTGCATATCGTTTCCGTCCACCAGAGCTAAATGTGGTCCATGACGACGATCAGCAGACTATAAACAGCGTTAATTGCGAGAGAGACAGACATGGGCGTTGATAGAACAATAACATGGTGGGCGCGGGCGCTAATAGCTCGGTGACAAACGTCCGGACGTTGGTAGTTTGCGCTAACGATTTATCCTGGAAATGATAAATGTATCGGCTTCTGAGCAGACGAGTGCGGACACGTGCTGTGATCGGGTCGACTAATCGATCAGACGTGTTCAGCCATGCGTGTAAACGGGTAAAGTGCACCCTTTTCGCTGACAGAGGACAACGTTTTTATTGTCACCCAAACATTCGGCCACAAGTCGATCAATACACCGCACGTGTAGGCCTATATTAGCTTCGGTCTATGTAATGACAGATAGCTGTCACATTGTCAATGAACGGTTACCTTAGTGCGGAGCCTTAAAACCGCATTATATATCTTTTGTTCTATGACGAATGTCTTCTCCGGAAACAATTAACCCAGCAATGGTGACACGTCGAACTCGCTACACTACCTTGCAGTAGCCCAGTTCATATGGCATAGTAGAACATAGCTTATCAGCAACAGGCCTAATAAACAATTTGGCGTGTCGAGATCGTATTATTTTCGGTTAAAGTAGTAAATTAGTAAATCAGTAAAAAAACTTTCCATGAACATGGACGTGAGCGGCAACTTTGCCTAGAAAGTTGCGGTAAAACCGCTGCAGATATAGCGACATCGTTACTATTTATTTATTTATTAGTCCACCCGGAAACGATAGTTTTCGGGAGGACTTATGTTTTGCTGGCATTTATTTTCTTTTTTTTCTTTTTTCCTCGCTTAATCTCCGAGCTCCGTGGGCCGATCGGCACGAAATTTTGCACGATGCTTGGAAGAGTGTCCGATTTTATAATCCCCGTTCAAAATTTCGAGGGGCCTCCCAAAAAAATTTTAGGAGCGTAAAACATGCAAAATTTGGCCCGATTTCGGTCGACTTCAAACTTCGACGGCGAATATCTCCGGAACGGATGAAGATATTCAAAATCGGTGAGTTATTTGATCGACAGCAATTCATTCCGCGTTCGACGAAAAAAGTCCGGTAAACTTTGGTCCACCATTTGCGGTAGGGATGTTCTCGGTTAACCGGTTAACCGAAAATTTCGGTTAACCGGTTTTCTATTAACCGAACCGAAACAGAAAATGGCGGCCAAGATGGCGTTATGCAAAATGCAGTAATGCAATGCACATCGCGGTTCATCAATATCGTATCGTAAAACGATGATGTCACTGATTTGACTTTAGAAGTTGAGAGTTTAGACGCTGCCAGTTGCAACCTTTCAGGCTTCAGCAGCATGAACTAAATAATCGAATGATGTTGGATATAGGCACATCACCATTTATTTACTATTTTTTATAATTAACTGTGTTGAATCATTGAATGGATATTCTTCGCTGACGTCAAACGATTCAGCACCTACAAGTTACAACCAGATAGGCTAGTCAGATAGTGGGTTTTCCATAATAGCCTATGTGGTGTAACTGTAAGCAGCAGTATATATCCTCGAGTCCTTGATACCTCCATTCCACGTATATGTCATACATACAGCATAATTATTCTTTTATCGCACAGTGTTACCTATTGGCTAGTGGCTACGCCGATCATGACATTGCTGCCAGACTGGGTTAACCCGTCGTTTTTAATTTTTGACATTTGCAGCTCGGGGGAGGGCGAATACCCCGGCCAGCTACGCCGCTAAATTCGCAAATCGGCCATTTTCGGTTAACGGGTTACAAACCGGTTAGTAGTTTCGGTTAACCGGTTTTGAAATTAACCGAAAAGCGCATCCCCAATTTGCGGTGTGATCTCGATGTGGAATCATACCCACCCAAATCGAATTTTTCAAAAAAACATATTTCGGCTCATAGAAAGTGCTGCGCCCTCAAATTTTTACACGCGCTAAAAATGACCGTTTTGTTCCCCACTTTCGGGCTCAACTCCCCTCCATGGCCCTATCCACCCCCTTTTCTTCCTCTTTTTCTCTACTCCGCTTCCCCTGGTTCCAATGGACCACCAATAGGAAACCACATATGCCAAGTCCAATGGTCACGTGACCGATAACGTCACGTGACCCCAAAAGGTCAAGGTCGTGACCCCAATATCTTTGGGGCCCCATATCTCCGTAACGGTGCAAGATAGATGCATGGTTACAATAAACCACCAATATGAAACCACATGCCGAATCAAATGATCACGTGACAGATGACGTCACGTGACCCCAAAAGGCCAAACTCGTTGCCCCAAAATCTTTGAAGCCCCGTATCTCCATATCCGTGCAAGATAGACGCATGGTCATCATCGACCGCCAATAGGAAAGTGCTCTCGCCGAGTCCCATAGTCACGTTCCGATGACGTCACGTGACCCCTAAAGATAAAAATCGTGACCCCAAAATATTTAAGGTTCAGTGTCCGTATAAAGCAGATGGTTTATAATTGACCATCAACCTAAAAACTTTGTTATTGTAATAAAACAGCAATTATAAATGTACAAAACATCAGTTTATACACTTGTTAACGGCGACATGCAATGAGTGACACATCGAAAACAGCAAAAATCATAAAAAGGTTGATTGCCTTGATTAACGAATAAACATAAACATTATTCAACAGCACATTGGCAATTAGATTATGTGATGGTGAGTGATATCACCTTTTTATGATTTTTGCTGTTTTCGATGTGTCACTCATTGCATATCGCCGTTAACAAGTGTATAAACTGATGTTTTGTACATTTATCTGAATATGATCTGCGGAACTTACTTACTTATTTAATTTTGGCTTTCCGTTTTCATTTCAAGTGCACTTTTATGCAAAATGTATCTGATTTTTTCCGGATGTTTTTATATTTGCGTAGTTTAGAATTTTTGAGCGTAATCGATTTAGACAAGAAATTTGACCTGAAATTTGGCAAGTTGTGTCAGAAATATTCGTACCAAAAATTATCAAAATCTGATTGGTTTTCAAGTTACAGTCAAAAATGTCGGGGATGTTTTTTGAGACACAGTGTAGTCGGCACGTAGTGTTATGGAAATGTGTAAACTAATGCTAAGAACTTATGAAAAATGACGTGAGATTTTTGATGGGCGAACTTAGCGATGTTTTTTACAGAAATATGTGATGATGTATGACGCCCAAAATAAGACTGCAAAATTTGTTACCGGGTATGTCTGAGAAACGACAGTACAAGTTGAAGTTCAGTTGGCCGAAAGCCAGTGGGAATGCCCTGCCATTGCACATTGGTGGGGTTGACCCTGTGGTTGCATCACTTTATGGTAATACACCATTGGCATACTAGCCCTGTGATATATGTCACTAAACCAGCTATACCATTTTTGTGTATAGCCTCATTCTTTATTTTTATTGGTTGGCTGTATTAATGGTCGTGTCTTTGATACAAGACTGTAACTGATGTCTGTTTTAGTTCTGACACATAATTATTGGTGACAAATTGTGCTGAATTTGTGTGCAGAATTTATGGATAATGTCATTGATCACAGCAATTTTAACATCAACGACCTTCCAACTGAAATTCTGTTGCATTTGTTTTCGTTCCTCAGCCAGAAGGAACTGTTGCTGACCGTGGCACCAGTTTGCCAGTTGTGGCATGAACTGTCTTCTGACCCTCTCTTTTGGCGAACACTCTTATTTGATCTGAGCAATCAGAATATAACTTCAAAAACACTGCAAAATTGTTTTGCCAGATCACATTTGCTTCATTCTCTGGAGATCATTGGAGGAAGATATTCACGTTTTTCCCTGTCGGTTGCTGATATTTTATGTTGTGCTTCATACTGTAAGAATGTTGTCAATCTCCAGCTGCGCTTTGTTTCTAGTCTTGACTTGCAGATGACTGCCGAACTAGTTCATAACTTTCCACTGCTGGAAAACTTGAATGTTGAAGGGTGCGAACGTCTAGATCACAAGTGTATTCTTCTTATATGTAAGCTTTCTCATCTACGTGCACTGAACATTGCCTATTGTACTCATCTAGTTGACAAGACACTGGACGTTCTTTCATGCTATCTGCCGCAACTCCAAAGTTTGAACATTGATGGCTTGAATCAGATCAGTGATAGGTACGTTTGTTTATATTTTGCTTTATAGTGGCGTTTATGGCTTAATGTTTATAATGTTTTTGTTTAGTCACTAGTCAACCAAAAAGACCACAAAAACTGCAGAATTTAACTACTGGTAGTTGTTATCTTGTGCACATTAAAGCAAAATCAGAATCACTGACAATGATGTAGTCCATATTAGTGTAGTCAAATTAGTAGTCTCATCACAAGGGCTTTCAAAGTGCATACTACAAAACTTAACACTATGCAAGCATGACAAAATTTTATTTGAATTTTTATCCATCAAAAAATTAATCAAACAAGTTTTTAGTCATCAGTTGATTAATTAGTCATTGATTTATGCAGCCTTACCTACTTGTTTTGCTAGTATTTGCAGAGTAGGCCAACAGTTTGCATGATTAAAATTTAATTTACTGTTAGTTATCAAACAGAATATTTATCTGTGCACACCGCGCATTTTATGGTCATTTTCATTGTAGAGCTGTAGTGAATTTTCTTCGTCATCATGGTCATCAGTTACAAGAGCTTTGTCTCGATGGTGAAGATCTGACTGATGATGGTATTGATGCTGTTGCTGCTTGCCCAATTCTCAGATGCCTCAAAGTGTCCTTTTCCGGCCAGCTGACAGATGTCTGTTTACTATCGCTTAAGGTTTCTGAACTTGGTTTTATATTTTTTTACCTGAATCGTTTTAATGTAACTCTGCACACAGGGCCCATTAAACGAAAATGGTCACTGTTGTGTTAGTGGTAAAATTTGATAATTGTTTTTCACGTTGCATGTTTAATTATCGTGAATGAATTTTAGAACCATATTTGGTTTAGTAAAGTAGATGTCTCTATAAGATGAGGACTCTTGATAATATTTGTAACCATTTAGACTTGATGCATCAATGTTTTTATGAAAAAATATACTGACAGAATTTTTACAATATAAAACCTACACTCTGAGGCATAAAAAACACCAAAATTTATCAATTGTAACATGAAGATGGATTATTAAATTTGAATAATTTTTGGTTCAAGTATTTCTGATACAATTGGCCATCAAATGACTATTCAAAGAAGTCCCCATTTCACTTAACGTGTGCTTCTGCACTACCTGTGGAAATCAGAACGCACAAAATAAGCATCAAAATGAACAGAAATGCCAAAAAGACATCCGTGACATTATTGATTGGAGAAGAATAATGAAATTTTAATAGTTTTTGGCACAAATAATTTTGACACAACTGGGCATCAAATAACTGTTCAAGTACTTGCTTCACAAAACGTCTGTTTTTGCACTACCTGGGGAAAACAGAACAAGCGAAATATGCATTGAAGTGAACAAAAACATAAACAAATTTCGTCTTTTGAGATGTGTGGCCCCCCAACAGCCTTGACCTTAGTTTATTGGACAATATCTGGGGTGAGCGAGTCTACCCAATGCTGTTTAGTACTTAATGTTGATGAACTCAAGAAGTGAAGTCTGTAGCAGAGCACTGTCGACACTGCTCTCAGTGAATGGAGAATGCATATGCATGCTTGTGTTCACACAAACGGCTGATATTTTCAAATATTTACTGTCAGCAATTGCACAACTCGGCAATTGGATAAACTGTCAGCCAAAGTACTAGAAGTTTGGACAAGAAGGTGCTAAGAGTGCGTTATTTTAAACAAAAAATCATACTGCACTGAACAAAAATGTAATATTTCGTTTGATAGGTTTTTCTCAGGTAGTGCAGAGACAGAGGTTTCATGAGGTAGGAACATAAGTGTTCATTTGATGGTCAGTTGTATCTGGAATATAGTACCAAAAATTAATAAAATGTGATAATTGATCTTCAAGTTATGATTGATAACTTTTGGTGTGTTTTTTATGCCTCACACTTACAGTGTATAGCAACAGTACAGTTGAAGTAAAATTGATATTGAGACTCACTGTTCACTTTTTCTGCTTGAAAGCTTTTACATTACTGTACAATACATACGTGATTTAGAAAGTGTACTAGTAACTGCTGTTACAGACACTGGTTTTTAGTACGTATTTTGTGTATTAATAGTCACTGCGTCTTGATAATGTGTGTTGCATAATGATTTGTTCAGAAAATGTCATCTCTGAGAGAACTTGGAATACGCAAAGGGAGCCAGTTGACCGCTGATGGTTTAAAAACTTTTTTTGAGTGTTCTTCACTGAGAGAGTTGACATATCTTGACTTGTCTGAATGTACAAATTTGACAGATGATGTTGTACAAGCACTATGCTACTGGTAAGCTATATGTCAGTGTGTACATTTTTCTAGGGGATGCATCAGTAAGGTGTTGGCTGATTGTTGTTTACCCAATTACTAGCACTGAACAAGTCTGCTGCTTTTTGTTGCAAATTGCATCTACTGTTAAAATCAGTAATACTGAAACTCTAAACTTGAAAGCTGAAAGTATTTGAAAGTTGAAAGCGTCAGTTTCTGTTTGTTGTCATGTGTATTGTTGATCAGCTGTGGTGCCAATCTTCGTTACTTGTCATTGAGCTGGTGTTGGGATGTTACTGAAGCAGGCCTGTGCACTATTGTAGACACCTGCAGGTAGATGTTTGTTTTTGTTGCGTGACTGATTTTTTTTATATGTTTTGCTGTTAGTGTATATTTTGGCGTAACAGTTTGTTTGCGTTGTACTGTGTAATACAGTTTTAATGCCTCTGCCACTGATAGGTAGTGGTCACATTTGACCGTGCAGCAGAATATGCATGTGACATGTTCCTTCCCTGTGTCATTGATTTTCATACAGTCTCAATATATGGTCAGACAAAAGCCACATTTCTCACATGTAAAAAAACTTGGCCGTAATAATTTAGGCATAGCCGTGGTGATGAGCAATTGACAGTTGACAAATTTTGTCAAAATAACTGTTGTATATT
>Ga0056128_1010487_pt1 | contig 11549 bp, 11 predicted proteins | sample WorMetLIZISLAND2_FD_71113 | JGI IMG/M metagenome (GOLD analysis project Ga0056128, IMG submission 71113) | Marine gutless worms symbiont microbial communities from Max Planck institute for Marine Microbiology, Germany - Olavius geniculatus... ... | reverse complement strand
CTTGAAATATGTTCAACAATTCAAGTATCTTGGTCATGTAATTAGCAATGAGGAGCGTGATGATGATGACATATTGCGAGAAGTGAAGGCTATGTTTACACATGCTAATATTCTTTCACGCAGATTTGGTGCATGCTCGGTGTCAAAATGCTAGTTTTTAGTGCTAAAATTTTTAGTGCTAAAAATCCTTAGTGAGTCATATTAAAAAGTCTATAACTTTGTCGTTTTTAAGCAAAATCATATTTTCCTTGGCAGTTAGATGAAGAACGTTTCCCTAAATAAATCTTTGAAATTTCAAATTAAAATTCCAAACGGTTACTGACAAAACCCTATTCTAAAACCAACAATTACGACTGTATCTTGCTCTTGCACACAACGGAAGTTATGACAGTTTTAAGAATTTTTAAATTTTCCACATAGGCGCCATTGTAATTTTTTCGAATTTGTCGAATAAATAAGTTAAAAATTAAATTTTTATTTTGTAGCATAAAAGGCACTTTCTTGCGCAGAACCGCGTCATTTGACGTATTAAACGTAAAAATCGGTCTAACGGACTCGCCTGTAGGCGAGTTGAAGAACCAAAAAAGTGTAGTAAATTTCGAACAGGAGGGGTGTATACTGTATATTTCACCTATATGGGGAGCAAAAACCCCTGTCGGATTGAGCCCAAATTTTTTTTGGTGGTAAGCGTTTACGACGTAATCACGCCATTCAAACTTGGTGACGATCGGTTCAGGGGTTTTGGTTGACTTAGAGTCAAATTTTGCCTTTTCCCATAGACTTTAAAGGTCGCCCTTACAACACTCACACTATCACAACTCGATGTATGGTGGAGTTTGCGCTTTGCTGCTACTCACGGCGCACGCGCAGCGAACCATCAACTGCCGATATAAGCCTGAGTGTCGAACATCTCAAGTCACAGCCAGGTGAAGAAATGGATGCCAGCCGCTGGTTCACGTGGCTTCTGCTACCAGCACTGGGACAACTTCTGCTCAACGCCAACCAGGTCGATTCATCAACCATCAACAAAACCATCAACATCGGCTATATGAAGCGATCCACGTACATAGCCGGTGCCATCAATGTCGCTATTGAAAAGGCTCAAAATGACGGTCTTCTTTGCGACTACAGTTTCAGGTACAAGTAATACGCATATTTTGATTTTCAGTCAGTGTCAATCGTGTCTGTTGAACTGGACATATGCAAAAATATAAACAGACAGTCTAAAACCATCGTGGTCCATTTTAGCCTCTAACGTGTGCCCCAGAAGCAATGCTATGTAAACAGTAAACTACGATAGCCTGCTAAATGTACGAAAATTAATGTTGTTTACATTTCTTGCTGCCCTAGCTCCTGCTAATGGATAAGCATAGCGATGGTAATGATGATAATGATGGTGATAAAGTTTGTGTGTTGAATGTTGAAGCATTGTCTACACTAATACTAACTGCCGCGCTAAGAACGGGACGTTCGCAGCGCTGCAAATGCTTCAGAGCCACGAAGTTGACGTCGTAGTTGGACCTTCCTGCTCTACAGGTAATTTGCACCACGTAGGCTAATCGATTTTTTGTCAATAATAATTTTTGGTTTGTGTTATTTTACAGTTAACTAAATAATAGAACCACACATCGTAAACGCTCTTAGTCTGCCACAGAGAACGTAATTAAACGTAATAGAAAACAAACTAGAAAATCTGTAAAAAAAATGCTTTATAGACCGAACAACCGGTCTTGTATAAAAATACATGTAAATGGGTAGTTTTTTAGTGACATGCAGTACACGCATTACATAAGTTTATTAAGTGCCATAGAAATGTAATACAGATATATAGTTACATAAAAGACAAACAATGTATTACAAATCGATGTCATTTTGCTGCAGTGAAATGAAAAAAAAATTTTAAATAACTGAAATGATTACTTTTGTTGACAAAATCAATAATGTCAGTTGCATAAACATATACAGTAAATCTAAAAATTGAGATATTTCAGTAATATAACAGGGGGTAGCTTCCCCTACGTACAACATGTAAATGGAATGTTTTTGTGCCCGTGTTACTGTGTGTAATCGTTATCAAACACAATTTTCAACTTCACTTTTTATTTCCACGTCCAATTCTTGTTAGTTTGGCGTTGCAAACTACATTATTTTTTGTTAGTTTTTTTTATTTGATGATTTACAATTTTGTTAGCAAAACAACACCTTCGTAAAGTCCACATATTTATATGTTAATTCTGGATCGCCAAATAATAATATGTCAATCAGTCAATCAGTCATGTTTATTAAACTGGATAAACATATACATCCTTGTTTGAATTTAAACCAGTTTTAAAACCATGAGCTAATCATAAACCAATCATGAGCAATTGTAAACAAGAGATGTTAGGTAGACAGAACTGAGTAGCCGACGTAGGCTGTACGGTAGCCTACTAAAGCGCGTGAATAGGCCTATACGTAAATTAATGGTGATAAGTTTATCCATCATCATCATCATTGTCAATAAATATCCGGAAGCAGGCCGAAAGCCTCTATTTCCGTCCGAAGTAGATAACTTCAACACGAATATCAACAAAAACTAAACTAATACTGTTTTTACATTGACTACCGGTACTAGATGACGGATTTAGAATCATAATACAAACTAAAACCACGCCAGATCAAATCTAAACGTCTCTTAAAACTACTAACGTTGCATGCCGATACAACATCATCAGATAGTGAGATCCATAGCTTAACTAATCTATTTACAAAAAAATGTTTCCGGAGATCATATTTGCATAACGGGGCACCAATTTGTATCTATGACCCCTGGTATCATAACGCTTTTCTAACATAGATCTATAATGCAACTGTAACACAAAATTGGTATCATACTTGTTATTTACATTTTTATATAACTGAATCATATCCCCTCTTAATTGCCTATAGCGTAACACGTAACATGTAATCATCAGCTAGTGATAAAAAACTAAACTATTTCAATTGAAGCTCAGCTACCTTTTAGAGAACAAGGCGTTCGTCATCTCATCATAACACTACTCACTGCAATTTGGCTTTTTGAGTGTGGCTATTTCAGTTTCAGCAAACCTACATGGCAATGGATGTTTCCCATAGTATTTTGGCGCATTCTGTCAAAGGGACTTTACGATTCCGGGTATAAAGTACATTGAAAAAAACTAAAGTTTATGTCATGACGAAAATTTTGGCTTAATTTTTAAAAGGTTCTGAAGACAAGACGACTGAGGGCATTAAACATTGGAAGCTTTCGACCACTTTCCTGTCAATTAAGGCCTTCTCGTGCGAGAACCCTAGCGAATATCCAAGCATTGTCAAAAACTACAGTCCTGGCAAACATTTTTGTCGCTGACAGTATTGGAGTATCTTTATTAATTTTTACAACGTTGTCTCCAAAAGCGATATACAGTTTCTTCTGTGATGCACATATCAAACGACAACGCGATTCACCTCAACATTACAGCAGATTAATTAGCTCTGAAACTAATATATCGCAGACACGACAACAGCTACTGTCTTCAATGTATTTATCGTAATAATAGATACAATGGACGAGCTGTTGAATAAGCTGTGGCAGTGCATATCTCATAAATGTATGCTACCGTAATCTGGATGTACCCGTAGGCCTAGTTGTATTACTTGATGTTTGATACAGTTGCTATTGCCGCTTCTGCTAATTAGTTTGTGTACCCGTTGGTGACAAAAAAATGTACACATGAGACAGCTTCAGAGTAAATTCATTACGTGCCTGCTCATTAGACATGCTGTTTTAGCAGACAAAAGCTGTCATTTTAACGCATCCGCATCGCACTGTTTGGCTTGATGGGTTAATGGGACTTAATAACAAAGAGCAGTGCGTTTGACTTCCGCCGTTTCGCTGTCACCTGTGCAGTTTTTCACACACACACGTGCCTTTGTTGCCATGCAGTATGCAGAGCTACGGAGCGTCACCTGCCACATGGGATCGCCTGTCACCCGACACGGGGGAACGCGCCAGACAGACCGGTACTCGATTTATCTTTCATGAAGGTTTGAAAGGCTGAGTTTTTGATCTTGTTGTAGACTATGTACTACCTAGATAATTTACTTGTCTGCATACAGTAACCCCTTAAAGTAGTAACCATCTGATAGAAGTTCGACAGACTACCGTTACGCTACAAGGCCCTGCTGGAGTGTGTAAACGAGTACGCAGTACTAGAGTCTATTATTCAAGACGGTGTTGTAACATATTTAAACCACTTTTAGATTGCATACATCGTTGTTTGATTTATGACGCACGACTAACGTCAGCTGAAAGTTGTGAAAACAGTATCAGTGCGAACTGAGTGTGATATTCAATTTGGTACTTGTACAAAGGCGGTGACGCTTTGCGGTTGATGAAGTACCGGTGGTAACCGTTATAGCACGACAAAAAGTGAAGTTGTAAACTAAAGCAAAATCGTAAAAGATGTGGGGACAAAGTTCATTGGAAACTGACAGGCTGGCTTTTAGAATAATATTAATTCAGGCTAAGATCTTTTAAGTGTTGTTGAACTTAATCTGAGTATTGTTGCCACTGCAGTAAGTTTCGCCATTTGGGGCTAGGTGTGCCGCTAATTATGCCTCACTGAGTACATGGTACTGAATAGCAATTGATTGCTTGATTGGCATGCAGTGTGTACGACTGCCGGTTATCTCATGTCTTACTGGAATCAATCCTTCTTCCCGTCATGGTGTGGCGATGGTATCATGGACGATCACGTGAAGTATGACACAATGGTGCGTGTTGCCGGGTCGTTTTCTGAGATCTCGCAAGCATTCAAAGCGGTTGTGGATAAGTTCGGTTGGAAACACATCGTTCTGGTCTCGGACGATGATACTACGTCTGTCTGCTGGTACGGGGCGAAGCCTTTCGAGCAAGTCTTCGACAGCAGCGAAAATTACACGTTCACTTGGCTCAGGCTTGCAGATAGACCAACCAATGATCAACTCGACGATATCCTACAGCAAATACGTTCAGAAACACGAGGTCCGTTGCTGTTTTCACCCCATAAATGTTTAGCTTGTTTTCGTTAAAGTTCGCATCTTGATGTATTGCAGAAAACATTTTGTGCTTTCTTTTGTACTCGCGTCGCACTATAGAATCACAGCACAGCTGGACAACAGAGCATAATAAATTAAGCACTAACAGTTATCCAGCATATTTTAATACACAGAGAAACAAATAGACAGACAAGGCCATTGACATGGCTAGTATATAACACTAAGGAAATGTTGATAAATCATGCCCGTGGCATTGATGGACTGGCTGAAACCAGCCAGAGAAATAAAACACACCGTAAAGAGTTCCATGCATTAACCATACTACTACATGCAAAAAAGTTTTTGGCGCATGTTTGGCGCTTACAAACATGGCTTCGTGTGTTAAAAGATAGATTGAATAAGAAGACACTTTAAGTGCAGGAAACCTGTGTGTTATCATATTGCCATGATTATCAATATAGGCCCACAATTTATTGCAAAGTGCTTCAGTGCGTGAAAATAAGATCACATGTTAATCGCCGTAATGCAAGACTGCCAAGACCGGTAGCTAATTAGCTCTCTCTACAAGTTTGATAGGCTGTACAAAGAAGCCGTTTAGTGAACTGTCTCTGCAGTGAACAAATTCGATTCGCTTGATATCTTTAACAAGATGCGGGTTCCACATTAGCGATTCATACTCCAACAGTGGTCGTTCATGACCAATATATGCACTAACCAATGCTGGAGTGTGTTTTGAATTGAAGGAAGTTAGCCCTGCTAAATACACGTCTATTGTGTTTACATTAGATGCTATAGCTGAATCTACGACTTGCTGCATGTTTGTGTCCATATTTAATAGGCTAACTGCGAGTCTATCTTATTATTATTATTATTTTATTATTATTATTATTATGTACGAAAATTATTATTGTGGCATTTAGTTTAAGTAGACTTTAAGGACACGTAACATAATTACACTAAAAGTCGACATGTTCGGCAAACAGAAAACTAGGAGAACTAGAATGAGCGTCACTAATAGGATGTTGCGAACAAGTACGTCTTCAAATGACACTTAAAAGTCGACAGTGACGACGATAACGTGACAAACGATGGTAGACTGTTCCATGCACGGGCAGCAGCAACCGGAAAAGCGCGATCCCCGATCGTGGAACAACGAGTCACTGGAACAACGACCGCCGTTGATGAGCTGGAAAGCAGACTCCGCCTCGTGGTGACGTAAGTTGCGCGGTTGATGCTGTCGGCGAGGTACACAGGTGCTGTGCTGTTGAGAGACCGGAAGACGAGGCCCGACAGCTTGAAGGTGATCCGTTCCGGAATCCGAAGCCAATGGAGTTCACGGTGTAGTGGTGTCACGTGATCGAACTTCCGGGCACGGAATACAATCCGAGCAGCGGCGTGGAGGGCCGACTGCAGCCGACATAGTTGGTGAGCAGGTAGCCCCGCGAGCGTTGCGTTGCCATAGTCAACACGCGACAGAACAAACGCTGTGACAAGCGATAGTAAAACCGCCTTAGAAACAGAACGGCGGACACTGCGGATTAATCTCATCGCAAATGAAAATAACAAGAGACCACACGAATACGTCTGGCAGACACAGACGACGCCACTTATCACAGACGTTGTTCACTGTCTTGTAGTGTTGTTCTTTTGTATGCTGCAGTGGTCATGTTCTGTCACTCAAGAGGATCGTCTATGGTGAACTTTCTGTTCCGAGCGCAGGATCAGAATATGACGAACGGCGACTTCGCTTTCTTTATGTTCAGCAGCTCACGTAGCTCAACCACTGACCGACCTTGGGTTTATGCTGCGCGTTACGTTGATAACCCGGAGGATTTGCCGAGACGTCGGCGTGCTTTCTCAGCCCTCAAACAGGTTCTCGTGTTTATTCGCATTCACAGAGTTTTTACTGTACTGTTTCGTCAGTCATTTGTTAAATTTTTGTCTGTTTTTTCATGTTTTTGGACACGTATCGTTAAACTTGTTCGTGTGTTACTGGTGGCGACTTTTCGCAAATTAGCTTCGTTAAAAGAGAACCAGTAGGTTAAGCTACAGAGCAGTATCATGCAAACGCACACACAAAGAAAACACCTCTGAGCTTTGAACATATTATATCGGGTGGGCCAAAAAGTAGCATCTCTTTCAGTTACAGTTGTATATACATCAATCAATGCCATTAAAACTTCAACAAGAAATTTGAGCTAATGTTCATGACACGCGCGACAGTGATATAAACTAGAGTTCATGATGTCCAATTCCATTAGGGCAGCTGGTTCGCGACAAGTTTCTTCGTGTTGGCGACCAGGTCGCCGACCCGCTGCAGCTATATCTCGATATGTTGAGATTGTAGCAACTGCATGGTCGCGGAACAAAACGATCTTTTCATTTGTATTCCAGCAAACTATTACGCTAGATCTCGCTTTTTTGTGTTTTTTGTCATCATCAAAATTACATCAGCATTGCATATGTTGCAACCTTGCTTATTGTTACAAGAAAAATGCCATGGAAACCGATAATATACCAAAGCGGTGGGAGGGGGACGTCTGCAGAGTTGAAAGAAAACATGTAGAGAATATGCGCATTAACACAGAGAGCACAATTGATGCTGGCAAAATCGCCCGCAGTTGCGAATATACCCACATCACTTACCCTATATCTCTTTATCGATGACGTTTGTAGTTCGATTACTTATTCTGATGATAAATGCCACATGACACCTGCATAGTGTAAATGATAGATAACATCAGTCGATCCTTTTGGGCCGAAAGTCGACGAGTTTCTACTGAAAGTACAGAAAGCAGTTGCCGGTTGGCCATGGTATACCAACACGACCAGATTGGTAGGTCCACGAGTTTTATGTTTGTATTGTATGACGATCACACTAAGATACATTAAGATACATTAAACAATACCACGCTTGCTTCAATTTACTGTATGCGGGTCATTTGTCACATTTTGCAAGCATTTTAAAAATAATTTTACTATTAACTTTACTTCAGTTTTTTTCGAACTTATTTTTTCCAACAAGTACACTAATTACTTAGGATAAAAAATGTTTAGTTTAATTGTGCACCTTTGCATTTTTTGGTCACAAAATGTTTGTATGTCTACAGACTTTTTGGTTGCAGACGAAAATAAAAATTGCACGCAAGTTCGAAATTCCGTTGAGTGAGAATTTTACCTTAGCCTACATTATGATATTTGTCTCTCGTCTGATATGATGATGAAACATGTACTTTACAGAGTTCTTCGATACAAACAAAGACTTACCTGCACGATGCTGTCTACCTGTACCTACTCACACTAAATCAGACTCTAGCTGAAGGTGACGTGGACTACAGAGACGGTCATCTCATCGTCAACAGAAGTATTGGACAGCGCTTTGTCGGTAAGCGCTCAACGGAAATAATGGACTTACTCGTAGAGCACATGCCTTTACTTTACTCGGAGCAATCTTCACATTTGTCATTTCTGTTTTGTTCGTTTGGTTTTGTTTTATTTAGTATAGGATTAGTAGCAGAAGCCGTAATGCGTCTAGAATCACGCCACTGTCATAAATTTAAAGGACGTGGCTGAAACAATTCGCCAAAATAGCAAACCTGGCAGCCAATAACGTTTTGGTGCCTTTTTAGCCTACCGTGCTTTAGTAAAAGTCGAGCTATTGACATGAGTTGTCGTCTGTTTGTCTGTCTGTCCGTCCGTCCGTCACGGATGTATTGTGGCTAAACGCAGGCCCGTCGAAAGCCACAGCGGGGCCCAGGGAAAAATTCTCGCGGGGCCCCCAGACATTTTTGCGGTAGTGAAAAAAATTTCAAATTTTTCTTTTTAAAATGGTGCACTCTGGTGTATTTTTGTATTTCTGAGCGACAGCGGGGCCCCCCAAACGTCGCGGGGCCCGGGGTAGCTTACCCCTACCCCACCCTCTCGACGGGTCTGGCTAAACGGTGCAAAATAGGGCCTACGTTGCTACTGATCTTTAATAGAAAGTCGTATACTGGTTTTCAAATGAGATATAAATCACTGACCTTGAATGACCTTAAAAGGCAATAACGCACTACGGTAAGCCAATCATGCGGTATTGTGGGTGAAAAGTAAGTCGTAGAGTGTCGGCGATGGTACCATGGGATAGGGCGTTGGCGATTTCCGTCTATTTGCGTAACCATGTGTCCATCTGCAGCGGTTTCGCCGCAATTTTGAATGAATGTTTAAAGCTATAAATAAACGTATCTCACAAACGATGAGAGATACGGCCTAGGTTACTATTAATCACTAATAGAAAGTGGCACACGCCCTGACAGATTAGATGTAAATCGTTGGCTTTGGATGACCTCGAAGGCCGTTACGTGCTATTGCGGGTAAACGGTGCGAGGTAGGGCCTAAGTTGCTATTGATCACTAATAGGAAGTCGCATATTGGCTTTCAAATGACATGAAAATCATTCACCTTGAATGATCTTAAAGGTCAGTACTGCAACAGGAACTGTATAGGCTGTAGCGTGTCTTCCCGAGTAAGGCGTTTTTATTGGGAGAAATATTTCCAAAACCTGCATCCGATATTTTCCTTGTTCATTTACTCTGTAGCTGTTTATATTACCTGGAGATATGACCACGTGCATGGAACAGTAGCCTAGCTATTTATATCGTTTGGCGAAATGACCATGTGCGATGTCTGTTATACTAGCGTTCATTGTAGCCTTCTGTTAACATAGCGTGCGTGGAACTGTCTCATCTTTGACAAATCTCTTTCTTTCCATGACTGGAAAATTAGAGACAGATCAGGCTTCGGACGTAGGCAGTACGGTCGGCTTTTCCTAGCGATAGCTGGGCTTCTTGTTGGTAAATGCAGTACGTTTAAAGTATATAACGCAAACACTTTAATTCGTCGACAGCAAACGGTAAAGGCAAAAGTAACTCGTATATACGTACTTTTCGTTAGTACAGTGCTCGGATGTATTGTTGATTTTTGGCTGACCGTACTATCGGTCGTGTTTTGTCCGTCGTCTGTTGTTTGTTGGCTGTCTGTAACAGATGTATTGTTGCTAGAAGGTATGTCTCAGTGAAAAGATGTCTAAAGATGCAAAAGTGTGGTGCCTTAACCATGTCGCTATCTGCAGCGGTTTGCCACAATTTGCAACGAAAGTTACCGCATGCATAAGCTGTTATGTTCGCGAACTTTGTTACTTGTTCATTATATCACCGGAAGTAATAAAGGTATGATTAATTGAGGTTAGTATCTCGACCGTGGTCGATATTAAGTAAGTTAATACGGTCGGTCTTTTCTAAGGAAAGCTGGGCTTTTTGCTAAAAAATTTTTGGATAAAGGTGTGAACCTTAAAATCCTGTCTGTGCATGTATGTATGGTAATTGAATTGAAATTCCAGTGAAAGTGTATGCTCGTAAACGTGGCATGTAGGTATGAGCGGAAACGTACTGATCAACCAGAAAGGCGATCGAGTAAACAGCTACAATGTATGGGGCTACACGCAGGGACATGACTCTTACTACCGTTCAATGTTGGTAGATCTCACTCAACCACCTGACCAGGTTTGTCGTTCGTCATTCATTCGTTTTGTATCTGCTGGAAAATTTATAGGCTTACCGTTGAACAGTAGTGGTAACGATAATTTTCTGTGATTTTTTTAATGTTTTCGTTGCCGTTTATTTCAAACTGAAATCTAATACCGCTACTTCTTTCTTACTTGTTTGTTACTACTATTACTACTACCACTAAATACAACTATCACTACTAAGTTTAGCATGGAAAAAGTCAGACGTTTCTATGTCTATGTTGATAGATATGTTGCGTGCCTAATACTATGATGCTCTATTTCTACAGGAAGCGTTTTTCTTCCAAAATTTCGCAGCGTCCGTTCGTGTATGTAATGGCGTTTAGATGATAACGGTGTATTCTCCGCTGACTTGGGGACTTTACGACAAACCGCCACCAGATATTCCGGCATGTGGATTTCTTGGCGAACTTTGTCCGCCATCAGTCCACGGTAAGCCGTCATTAACTAATGACAAAAATAGTGCAGTTATTATCTGTTCGGGAAGTAAAAAAAAAATAAAATCGTTTTGTGTACTTTCTTTTTTCAAGGTTTATAAATACGGTAGTTCGTACTTGTAGGGTGGTTTACTGAGCACCATCTGTGCATCAAAAACAAAAAGAATTTCTGAGACCCCAACATTGTGATGACCATTTATGGTAGAAATATTACGACTGAAATTTAGGCACTTATTGCAATTTGATAATCATGTTGCAATCGATAATGTCAGGAATCCATCTTTGAGACAGTTTAATGTGCTGGCGAAGCAGCTAGCTGTTATTAACTGTGATGAATGTACAAAACATCAGTTTGTACACTTGTTAACGGCAACATTTAAGGACTTGGACAACGAAAACAGCAAAAATTACAAAAGGTGATATTATTCAGCAGCACATTGACACACAGTCAGTGTGATGCGGGCAATATCACCTTTTGTAATTTTTGCTGTTTTCGATGTGCAAGTCCTTAA
>Ga0056128_1010486_pt1 | contig 11549 bp, 6 predicted proteins | sample WorMetLIZISLAND2_FD_71113 | JGI IMG/M metagenome (GOLD analysis project Ga0056128, IMG submission 71113) | Marine gutless worms symbiont microbial communities from Max Planck institute for Marine Microbiology, Germany - Olavius geniculatus... ... | reverse complement strand
AGCGATGGCCTTGACCACCGCCAGTACTCATTTTACCATCCCACAGAGAGTAGAAGGCTGAGTCGACCTAGTTGGCTGGCTCTGTACTGTAGACAGTCACCCATCTAAGTACTAACCGGGAGCAGCGTAGAGTAACTTCGTTTCATCCGAAACGCGTTACCAGCTACGCCACGCCACCAACCTGTTAACAACAGCTTTCAGTGAAAATCAGAACATTAGCATGAAACAGTTGCAATAGCAACAGCAGGCCTATATCTAGTTTTCTGATGTGTCGTTATGACACGTTTCAACTTTGGTGGGTGGGATCTTTAATGACTATCTTGTTGCAGATTATTCACAGAGAGATAAGATGACAGTGAAAAAATTTTGAAAATCAGTCAGCAACTAATAAAGTTATGACAAAAAAGCTTGATATCCCGCTTATTTTGGAATTGCCAACACACTAGTTTTGTGTGTTGTTATATTCTAGCTAGGCTTTTCCGCAGTGAATAGTGTTCAGTAAGTAGCAAATAGCAATAGGCTATAGCATAAAAAGTGCTACGTAAGTAAGTAAGTAAAACTAACCCGCCACCAGACTGACTGCCACGCTGACTCATTAAAGACTCGAGTTCATCGAGGAATATTGTGGATGGAGCGTGATAGCGCGCCAACTCAAACAACACCTGGTAACATAACAAACCAAAACACACTCTGTTGCTTTAGCTGGAAACATATGGCGACCCAGTGCCGACATACAATGCGGCTGTCCAACTAGCTATACACTGCACTGAATTGCCATAACTCTGACCTTTGGCCTTCTGAGCTGAAATATGACGCACCTGTTACTACGTTATACACCAATTTCGGTTTTATTCAGAGCTGTCAAATTAACACATTACTGCGTTAATAAATTAAAATGTGTTTAAAAAAATTAACGTGTTAAAAAAATTAACGCATGTATGTAAATTTATGTTAATTTACTAAATTTTGCGAAACGCAAGTCCCGATATTCCATTAAACTGCGGTTATTTGACAATCAAATCAATTCAAGTACATAAGTAACTAAACTCTAGTTGCCGTTCCATCACTACTGTAAATAAATCATTACTTCAATGACAGGCTAATAGATTTCTATGTTAGCTATGATGGCAGTTATTGTTGGTTATACGTTTATAATGTGTTTCTAACTTTCTATATTCTACAAGTGGGGCCCCCCAAACATCACGGAGCCCAGTGTAACTTACCCCCTACTCTCCATCTGGACGGGCCTGGGTGCCTTAATAACGTGTTAATTAATAATGCGTTAAGAAAATTAACGCAGTGCATTAATGCATTAAAAAATTATGCTTTGACAGCTCTAGTTTTAATGCACATTTTTGTTTCGGATTTAGAGAGGCCCATAAGGGTAAGACGGATGGGCAAAAATTTTTTGCTGCAACCTATTAGCATGGTTGCATACTATGCATAATTTATGCATGTTTGTTAGCTGAAACATCCGTGAATCAACAATCGACAACCTCCAAATTTTTCCATACTGTGTAGCTTTCAACAGTAACGTTATCAAAATTCACTCTCAATGCACGTCACCACAAAGACAAGAAATTTGAGCTAATGCTCCTGAGACGCGCAAAAGCCTATAGCAGTTCCTGTTCGCAAACTGTCAGTCTATCTCAAGCCATTTCGTCACAGTTCATTCTTAAAGTGTGCACTGCAGCCGAAGATTGCAAAAATCAATAAAACCCCTTATTTTTGAACTTTAGGGTATTTCAGTCATCAATGTTAATACGACTAAAAAGCTCGTTACTGGTGCTTGTAGTGATAGGCAGCATGCCTATGGTGATCTGCAACTGTTTTCACGAAAGACTGGCCAACAACGGTAAAATAACGACTTTTACGGGAGTACAGCTCTTTGATGCCCTCGTGCGCAGGTTTCTTTGAACCTAGAAAATCAAGACTTAAACCATCAAAATCTACATTCAATGCTGAAAATTTTGTATGCAGCTTGTCCATGTCTATCTCAATTGTTTGGCGCAATTCGCTCTTGAAATGTGTCTCGCAGCTCAAAATCGCAAAAAAAATCGATAAAACCCCTATTATGGCATTGGAGGTCATCCAAGGTCGTTGAATTTAGTGCCAATCAAGAGCCAATGTATGACTTCCTATTAGTGATTAATAGTAACCTAGGCCTTATCTTGCACCGTTACTGAGATACAGCAACTTATTGGCTAAAAATCACAAATTTTGCCCACCCCCTCTCATTTAGCGCCCTTGTTTGGGGTGACCCCCTTCGTGTTTATGGAAAAGTATTATGGTTCTTGAAACCAGAGTCTTCCAGGCAGCCGATGGTAAAGATTTGGTGATTCTAGCTTGCACCATTTTTGACTGATCCACCCGTGACCCGTGTGACAGACAGACAGACAGACAGATGGACGGACAAACAGAATTGCAAAGGCTAAGACGCGCTAAAGCAGTATCTGCTTTCACGCGAAAAAATCAAAGGATAATAACCCCATTTTTTAGGCTTGTTTGACCAAAGCATCAGCCATTTAGTAATGCAAATAAACTGATGCTGTCGGTCGTTTCCTATCTGTACATGGTGTTTCATAAAAAACGGGACCCCTTCATTTTTCTTTCATAATTCAGTCAAAGGATAACTAATTTGCACGAAATTTTTACAATTGTAGCTGAAAAAATACTAATTCAAAATATTTTAACAAAATATGGCTGTTGATAAAATACTCTTTGCTAGTCTTGACGTAACGCTGACGTCATAATGTGTTGTGAGTACAAGCTTGCTTGTCTCAACTGGCACTGTCAGTTGTTACCCTGCTTCGATGGTGAAGTTAATCTGGTTGGCTGATGAAAAATGTTCATCATGTCAGCATTAAGCAATATGGGGGCTTGAAATGAGGTGTCTCGCGAGCTAGAAACTCACCCATCTTGCAATCTCTGTGTGCTGGTACATTGTCTTGCTGGAAGCTGCAATCAGCAGCAAATGTCAAGCTATCCCCAAAAATGCATGAAAGTGATTGTTTTGGGCGATTTTTTGTAACTGCAATGGTAAAAATTCAACAGTTTGCCATTAGTGAACCAGATGAAGTTCACTATCGAAACAAGGTAGCTATTCAGCAACTGACAGCACCAGTTGAGACGAACAAGCTTGTACTCACGACATATTATGACGTCAGTATTATGTCACGACTAGCAAAGAATATTTAATCAACAGCCATATTTTACTAAAAGATTTTCAATATATTATTAATATTTCTTCAGCTACAACTGATAAAAATTTTGTGTAAATTGATCATCATCTGACTGAATTATGAAAGAAGGTAAAAGGGTCCCTTTTTATGAAACACCGTGTATACACAGAGAACAACCATAAGTTATTATAATAACTGCAATCAGAGCCTCAGAGGTGTATACTGCCCTTGATTTCTTGGAGCACATTTCTCCTTTTCCTATTTCCCTCCTCCCTTTTCCTTGATTTCTTCCCTTTGCCCATTTCTTCTCCAAAGCCTGTCCCTCTTCTAAATTCTGGAATGCTGAAGGGGTAGGGGAGTAAGCCTATCACTCGAATCGTGGGAAAAAAACCCTAACTGCTGTAATGTTCGGACATGCTGGGCCTGCAGCGCATTTGAAAGCAATCTAGCCAGAAAGTTGACAGTAATTATAGTTCTAAGCCATTTCCCTCTCCCTAAATGGCCAAAAACCTTCCCTGTATTTTTACGATGCTGACCAGCGACCGCAGAGATTTACATCAAACTAGAAAAGCACTCGGAGAGTGCAGACCTCTGCCAAGCAATGTTAACGAAAATTTCATAGTGATCCAGAATCCAGGATTCCTTCCGGATCACCCCCAAAATTGAACCACTTTTAGTTTTTGCCATTCCCGACATTCCCTAAAAATTTCAGAAAGATCCCTCCATAGCTTTTTGGGTTATCTTGCTAACACAAAAACAGACAAACTCTGGCAAAAACATAACCTCCTTGGCGGAGGTAATAATCTGCACGTCACGCATGCATTATGCTGTTCACAGTATTCAGCCCTCACTGCAAAGAATCACGACATTGTGCTGTGACGATTTACGAGCCTTTTACGTAACGCGCTGTCACATTTACGACCTTGTGATCAGCCAGGCGTGAAGGCTATCAGATGTCAGTGTGTCTTTACTGCATACACTACATCATCGGCTGCAACTGAACAATTGTTGCACCACTGTGCCTTGGCATGACACGAAGGACATTTCGGTATGCATTTAACACATAGGACAAACGATAACGACAACTAGAACAGAAAGTAAAACAGCTACACTCTGTCACAATTTTTCTCGAATTACTCCACGTAAGCGTGGGCAGACGGGTACCAAGAAAGTGAACTTCAGAAAATACCAGTTTAACGACACCACTGCAGTTTGTTTTAGCATAGCAATAAACGTGCGCAAACGTTTAAACACTTTTTTTAAAACAAATTTGCAAACATTTGTTTTATTTCTTCTAATGTTTGTTACAACTATGGTTCTTAGTTAGTTCTAGCCCAAAATGGAACTATGGGTTGTAGTGTTCAAACACTCGACACATCATGACTTACTCGGACGAGTTTTTCAGAGTCTCCACGCCACTTGCTGACAATACTGGATGCTGAGATGTTGAAAAACGTCGTACTGCACTCCGTGGCTACAGCCTTCGCCAGTAACGTCTTACCTGTACCTACCGACATTAGCATAAATTTTCATACGTCACCAATGTCTTACCAGTACTTGTCATAATTAGCACAAATCTGCATATATTTTTCGTGCTAATAATTACATAACTTCAACTATAATTATCAGCATAAATTTGCATAAAATTGATTGTACCAAAAATAAACTAGAGCACAATATGGCTTGTGATAATAAACAAGTGGTGCAGCTTACAGACATACCACCACCTATCTGCATAAAAAACACTACCTCATGGAAAAACTACTAGTCACTTCCCTTAAAACTGCATAATAAGTTTCAAAATGTATATTTCACACAAATTCTTGACCAATTAGCAATTTCCTTCTCTAACTTCCCCATTTTTGCCATGTCCATTTTGCAGTCCCCAATGAAGAACGAGCAAAATCAAGCTGCCTAAAATAACACAGCAGATCATGGTGTATTTAGTCACGAGCCACGATTTTATCATAAAGTATGATTTTATCGTTAAGATGCACTTGAAGATAGACTTGCATGTGCCTGCTGGTGACGCTGCAATTTATGAATACACTAGAACTAATCACACGCCCTGTCAGGTTTCACAAAGTACAGTGGCAGCACATCTCAGGTGCGGTGGCTGTCTTTGATTCAAGCTTTGCAACACATTTCTAATGCAACCGTGGAAGAATTATTAACAAAAGCCTAGATTTACTAACAACAAAAGTTTGTTGGTTTTACTGTGAGATGCCCTGCCATGTGTAACATGTATGTGCTGAACTTCGCTACTTTCAATCACAAATATACTGCTCAGCTGCAAATCTATACAGCTCCATCAATAATTAATTAAACGTGATTTTCTGAACAAATTTCAAATAAAACCAATAGCAGCAGCAATGGCAGTATTAGTGATTGCAATCCCGGGATTGAATTCTCAATCCCAGGATACAGGATTGAGAAATTTGTAATCCCAAGATCTCATTTCGGAATTAGGCTTACAGATTGGTCGTTATTTTTGCATCCCCAATTAACTTATTCTATGCACAGGGCCCCGACGAAAGGTATATCCGAACTGTAGAGAGTGACAGTGACTGTCAAAATACAAATTTCCGGTGACAGCATGAAGTAGTACTCTAACGCTCATAAAATATTTTATTCACCAGGTGGCTAAAATTCTTATTTCTGTTATTTAATACACGAAAAAGTACAATTTTAGCTAATTTCTGTAATCCTGAAATCCCGGAATTGAGATGCTGCCAATCCCAGGATTCGGGATTGGTGAAAACGGCTGGGATCTGGGATCCCGGGATTCAGAATCCCAGGATTGCAATCTCTAGGCAGTATCAATAGCAGCAGTAGCTGTAGTAGTTGCTGCTGCTGTTGTTGTCACTGCTGATGCTGTTAAAAAACAATTGTGTCCGGAATGTTTTTTCTTTCGTGTTTTTAGCTTTACCTAGCTTTAGTTTCTCTTTGTATATGTATTATTCTGACTTACACTGTACTGTGTGAATTGAAATAAAAAAAATAAACAGCCTAATACAACCAAGGAAAGAATATAAAATATGCCTAACCTGGAGGACCATAGAGTAGCAGTCCTTTCCATGGAGACAAAATACCAGTAAACAACTGCGGATACTGCAATGAAGACAAACAATACAGCAATGCTATACTTACTCTGCAGACTCAGACAAAGATGGCCAGGCCGAGTTGGCTTGGGTACTTTGTTTAATACTAAGACAGAATAAATGTGACTCATGGCATTTGTGTGAAATTTTACATGGAAGAAAAGGGAGGAGATGCATCTGCTGTCTTGTGAAAAAATTATTAACAAAAGCCCCGTCTATCTCTCTTTTTATCCCATTCCACGTGCCTCCACATGGCAGTCGTGTAAGCTAATAAAGCTGGCTCAAGCAAACCGCATGACTAAAAAAGGCACACTGGAGCACTTTCATAAGAGGGGCCTCGGAAGGATAACTCATTTCACAGAAGAAATCAGTATGCATTTTCACGACATCACCAGGGGTGCTAGGAGTATCACGTTTCAGGTCACTGTCCAACAATTCACTTTTCACACCTGGCTAAAGTCAAACAAAATTGGTAGCTCCGTTTAGTTGAACTTGTTGACAGTGTTTATTTTACAAGGCATGATACAACGAGCTGCAAAGCAAATAGAAAACGAATCAAAAGTCTAGAGGAAATTAGCAACGAGTTGTAAAACAACTCCACAAAAAGTCAACACTCGGTGACAAATGCTCAACATTTTGGCGTATGTCAAGATGCACTGTAGCTAGTTCTATGAAACCATAAACACATTTAAAAGTCTCATACGTTGCAAACTAGTGATGATCTGGCATCAGGATTTCAATTTCGGTACAATATCGATATAATATTTTGAAAATATCGCGATATCAATTTTTTTAAAATAATAAGTATGTAAATCTTATACAAGAACAAGACGTGAGCGTTCAGCAAGGCAGTTTGCTTTGCGTATATACTGAAATGTATCAGTGAACTTAAAAATTAACCATAGACTGTCGTAAGTGTCATTAAATTACAACACTATAGTTAGTGTGCTTCGGTTAGTTTGTTGTCTTCTCCATTTATTCTCATTGTTTTGGTAATGCAGTAATAAAAAATATAAACTTCTGGATTCTGGCGTAAAATATCACGACAATCAAAAATATCATGATATATAAAAGATATTGCGATATATCGAAAAATTCAATATTTTTCAACGATACGATACGATATATCAATATCAAAAACGATATATCGATATTTTCGATATATCGAATCATCACTATTGCAAACCAATCAGAGGCACAAAAGGTCCACAATACAAGTAAATCAAAGTAGTGGGATATGTAATTAAGTACCTTGATGGGATAGACTACAGCTTCTTTGACAAGTCTTTTTGCAGTGTCAAGGCCAATAATGTCATCCCATCGAACATTGGGATTCTCCAAGTAAATGTCCTACAAAAAACACAAAGTGTGTTTGAGTCACTATGCCCCATGCATGAGTCAGCAAAAGAGTTGCTCGGGAAACTCTGGGTCCAATCAATGAGTCAGCTATTCAGTTTATTGAGGACTTGGGCCACAAAATCTCAGCCATTTCCAACGAGGTGCACGAGAGCCTATTTTTGTTTCAGCGGCTGTCGGTCGTAGTGCAGCGTTTCAATGCCATACTTGTTCGTGACAGTTTTTGTATAAATCACACATCGAACCTCTGGTCATCACAGTAGTTTTTAATGTTTAGTTTAGTTTTTAACCCCTGGGATCTTTACTACTGGGGTACAAAAAATAATAATAGCAACACAAGTACTAATTTTTACGATGCTATAACCATGGTCCAGCCATTGCATGCCAATGTTCATTTGATATGTATAGCCTAAGTACCAAGTGGCTGATAACCTTTGGACCAAGCTTGTGCCACAGATCAGCCTAAACTGGCAGCTACAGTAATTATTACTACTCAGCCTAAAAGCTGATGGTCATTTTACTACCTCAGGCCAAGTAATTGAGCTCTGGGTCCCGAAAGTCTCAAGTTTTTAATTTTCCTGTTGGTGTTGAGGCTGTGCTCTTGGTCGCCAGATCTTTGTCGTTTTTACATCATTGCTAATACAAGCTCTGCAACCGTCTTTTATTTCCATATATGTAAAAAAAACTTACCAGTTTACAACTGTGTGTAAGGACGGTGTGATGATATCAGTCTTCTAAAACAGCAAAAATCATTTGGGTAACCTTAGATGGGGCTATGCATATGGCGTCCTTACAAGCTGACTTTAGTTGGTAATCACTAACACAGTCTAAAGCCTTCTTCATTTAATGTTATTTGTCGTATAATTAGGCCTACTTGCCCAATGTCCACGACGTAAACACGCCACTCAAATTTGGTGACGATCGGTTCAGGGGTTTTTGGTTGGCTGAGGGTCAAAGTTTGCCTTTTCCCATAGACTTTAAAGGTCGTCCTTACAACACTCACACTATTGTGTGAGATGTGATCAACTGAGCTGTATCCAATGCTATAATAAACTATAAAAGCAATATAAAGTGGGGGGACTAAACTTGCCCGAGAGATGACTTGTGCCAATTCTCTCCACTCACTGCTGTACCCAGCATAGCCACCGAGTGGCTTCAGTAAGCGGTCCTGCAAACAAAACCAACATTCTGCCTATAACGACGGCAAATACTTTTCTCACCTGTGTTGGGCAACAGGTTAACGCTACGTAATCCCACATGGCAGGTGCAACTCTGCAGTTCCGAGATGGGTTTTCGTTATAAGCTACATACGCCTTTAACCAGTTTCATCGTTTCTCTGTGCTATTATTACTTTCAAATAAGCTTGTAATAGTCAGTGTTTTAACAGTCCCAGTGATTTTTAATCTCTATTTGTCTTCGTGCATTATCTTTGGATAAACTAAAGCTATTTTATCCTTGATATCACATCAATCTATCAAATGCTCTAGTACACTGACTGCAAAAAACTGACCAACAAAAACACAACATAAACAATCAGCTGCCATCTAGTCACGATGTAAAATTTGACAAATGCTGAAAACATCGCAGTCTAGTGACCAGTGGATTAACTACAGTCAGTAAGTACAGAATACACAATGTCAGGGGCCACGAAAGCTTAGGCAGAGGGGTTAAAACGAAACATGCAGCAATCTCCAGCTTAATAATAATGGCTATTTTCCAGCAATAACGAAATAACGATAAAATAAATAAAAACTAAACAAGATATGCTAGCTGTGTGACAAACTACATGTAGTATGGTAAAACTGCATCGCTGCAAACAAAATTCCAACAGCATTTTGACGTGCTCTGAAACGGAAACTTTGTTCAGTCAATTTCAGAATAATTACAACACAATTTCACAAAACAATATTCTTGTAATCTGGCCATGTGAAAATAAAGCACAGAATATGGCATCACATAAAATATCACACAAATACAAAATAAGTTAGAATAAAAATTACACGTTAAATAAGCATCAAAATAAAACCAGACAGCCAACTGATATTTTTAAAATTATTCATTCGAAAATCACACAAATATACATAAATCAAAAACAGCAAAAAACACTGCAATTCTACAGTGCACAATGCCGAGCTTCAAGTGATGGACAAAATACTTAAAACTATAAAAACGATTACCAACCGCACGCTGCAGGCCATGTAAACATAACCAATGACTCACTTTACAAATACCATACACATGAACAACCACAACCACAGCTAAATAGCATCATCCAATAATTAAGCTTTTCGATCGCATTATTAAATTTTGCAACTAATTATTAATAACTACACATAATTACGTAACTTGGAAACATTATGCATTTATACATTTCACTGACTTGAATTTATAGTTCAGCAGTGCCAGTTACTGTATGACAGATAACTGTCTGCAGGCAGGTAAACCATCTTGGTATACAATAAGCCACCCATATCAACTCAGCCTGGCCATCCCTCCATGGACAGATGCAATAAGTACCAGTGAAAGCTGGTGCATAAAATGGCACACCATACGATGCACTACTCCTATATCCAGTCTTGCAGTGTACGTGGGTGTCTGGCTGAGGGAAATAAAAATGAAGATCAGTGCTGGCTCAAAAAAGACTTTAGTTCTACTTTACCTAGTGTATTTATTTGTACTAAAAGACTAGAAAAATATGGCGGCCCAGTGCCAATTTATTGTGCAGCCATCCGCCTAACTGTACACTGCGCTGTAAACTCTAGCTCTAACATTTGACGTATTGAGCTAAAAATGGCAAAACCAGTCACTCTATGCAATTTAGACTTTTCCACATTTTTCGAGTTATGAGGCAGACAGACAGATGGACAGACAGACAAGCAAGACCCTACATAGTGTGGCCAATGACGACGGCTGCACAATAAACAACAACGGAAAAGATGTAACGTTGGAAAGTACATGTGGCAAAACACGTACGTCGCCAGTGTCGTCAATATGGCTGAGTCGAGTGACGTCATTCAGCATCGCTCGTATGTCAATGACCTGCCTGCCACCCTGTTCACAGCAGCTCATCATGCACAGTGCGGCCGTATGTGACAATTGCACTCCCCAACAAAATTTTAGCCCCCTGGTCAGAAAATGTTCTTGTTGCTGAAAAAAATTGTTCTAAAAGTCCAAAACCTGCAGCCGAAAATCTGCTTGCCTCAGCCCTGCTTACAGCAGCACACAGACAATGGTCATGCATAAATTTCACAGTTCTCCTGAGTGCCATCTGACGGTGGCTTCTATCACTATATCTACACCCAGTGAGAAACAGGGGGGGGGGAGTTTTTTTAAAGCACCCTACTTTTCACTGGGTAATCATCACCCTAAATTTGACATAACTTCCCCCCTATTTTTCACTGAGTAATCTACAGTCTACACCCTTAACAAAACTCCCCCTAGAGAGGGAAAAAAGCCCAAGGGGGTACATGAGTTAAAAAGCTGAGGGGAGAACTTCAGCCTGAAAGTGGAAGAAGGAAAGTTGCACCCAATTCTGATTCCACATTTGAGAAAAATAGAAAACACTGCCATCAGATTCCCCGACTTTTCCATATTACGCAAAAAGTGGTCACCCTAACTGAGCCTGCTATTTCTTTCAGCCTGCCGACTTTGAAACGTAATCCACAAACTTTCCGATAAAACCAGGTGGATAAAGAAGAAACTACGAATGTCCCAGCATGACTTTCACAGGCTAAGTGCCTTTCCCACCAATACAGTGATAGTGCCGAAGCACTTCTGCTAACAAATATCAGTCTTTTATCCACTTTGCCCTGGCTAAATACCAATAACTTAAAAATATAAACATATATAACAGTGTGTGCTCTGTTTTGGTGTATCTAGAAATATATATGTGGATGTGAACCGGACTTAA
>Ga0056128_1010485_pt1 | contig 11549 bp, 3 predicted proteins | sample WorMetLIZISLAND2_FD_71113 | JGI IMG/M metagenome (GOLD analysis project Ga0056128, IMG submission 71113) | Marine gutless worms symbiont microbial communities from Max Planck institute for Marine Microbiology, Germany - Olavius geniculatus... ... | reverse complement strand
TAAAATATGTCAAAGACTTACAGTCTCATTACACTATTACACTATTATTTACTACGTCAGAAAGAACCATACATTTAATATAACTAATTATAACTTACAGAAGTGGTTTGCTCTCATTTTAGCTTTATATAAAACCCTAACCCTAACCCTAACGTTGAATCAACGTTAGCATGTTATCTGGGTCGACCGTTACTCAAGTACGGTCGGCTAAAAACAGGCAACGGTCGCATGAATTCAGCAATTCAGTTTGTTTTAACTACGTAGACTAGACTGTAAACTGGACTTCGTTCCACAGACTATTCGTACCATCGCTGTCATTCGTAGCCTACTATTTTCACCTGCGGCGTCTTAATAGCGGCCATAAAGCGCCCAAAATTGAATTACTGTAGTTTAAAAAAAAGAAAAATTATACTGAAATTGCAGCACTGAAATTAGGGTTTAGTTTATTATGACCAATGGGCAAGCAGTAATGCATTACATACAGCATAAGCACGGTCTAACGGCGTCGGTGGCCTATGTGACTCGTGCACGTAAGAGTTAACCAATAACCAATGGACGAGCAGGAGTGCGTCAAAAACTAAACCGTGCCAGTTCGATTCAGTTACGTTGCTGTGTACACCTTACAGGCCCGTCTTCTAGAGGGAGGCACTTTGGCACTGGCCAAGGGTCCCGCGCCCCAAAGGGGCCCCACGCTACGGGGGAAATCGCCGCAATGAACGATGGATCGATCGATCAACCTGACTAATTTTCATCGCCTTAGGGAATAAATTATTGTCACAACTTCAATTTAATTAGAAGATATAAAATGTTGAGAGGAGGAAGTGAATGTCTGCAGGGTCCAAAAAATTATTCGCTCGCTCTGCTCGCGAAATTGTAGGCCTACAGACACTAAACATGCAGGCCTATACATTACAGACTTAGGCCTGTCACACAGTTTGTGGTGTAGATTCGTCACAAGTAGTGACGTGGTGTCAGGGGGCCCGCATCTCAGTCAGTGCCAAGGGCCCCGCGTTGGCAAAAGACGGCCCTGACGCCTTAACCCTGCGGCAACATTCTAACTAGTGGCGGATCCATTGCAGGCCACACAGTATAGCCGTCATCGCTAACGACTATGAACGTCAGTACGCAGACTATGAGAAAATAGAGAATACTGTATTGTTCCTGCGCAGCAGAAACATTTATTTAATTTACAGTTATCAGAAACTGCAGAAAACTCATGCTTTAGTTTCGGACGCTCCGCTCTGAAGCCCACTGCTGGGGGAGCTTATAACACTCCCCAAACATAGTGAGGAGAAACTCGCTGCCACATATGCCTCTCTACAATAACCCCTCGGCGTTTTGATCTCTTCCCTCCCCTTCAAAATGTCCACATCCGCCGCTGACATTACGGCACTTTAATTTAAACTAGATTTGTATCGTAATTAAGCATATAACAAACAGTCTGTTCAGGATGCGTCCATCACAAACTGCACCCTGATTTGATCGACTCTGTTAAAGTAGACAAGTTTGTTGGACTAGGGGTTAGGGTTAGGGTTAGGGGTTGGACTAGGGGTCTGCAGATCAGATCATATCAGATTCATCCAGAACCTGCTTATGCTAGGCCTAGTCACCGCAGATTGGTTTGGTATGGTTTGGCTACTTAGTTGGCAGGGCCCCCAAACTGGGGCGTTCACTGACGGACTGTGGTGGGTGAACATTTTGCCCAGAGTCGTTACCTGATAGTGAAGTGGCCCGAAGTCGAACCTCCAACCTCGGGACACGCTAACCATTAGACTATCAAGCCACACCAATCATGACATTAGATCGGTGTAACTTAGGCTATTTCATTGATATGAGCTGATCAGCGGTGCATTTTTCACAGTTCACCAAATCTAACTCAAAATGCAATGCAATTAATTTTGGCAAACCACTTGTACGGGAATACATGCGGGAATATAGACAACGCTGTCTATGTCTGTCTATGTACCCAAAGCTCATTTGCCATTACGTACCACCCCAGACATAATTCTATACCACTGCCGACACACATCAGTGTGGACGTGAGGACGCTGCTATGAGACGAGACAGCGCTGCAGCCTGTGTCTATGTTTATGACGTTCATGTGTCTGTCTGGGCCAGACAGCAGAAACAACTCGGCCAACATCACCAGTGACAACGCGAGGACTTCTGCCAGTATTAGGGTTACTGCTGGGAGGGTCAGTGTTGGGGTTAGCAGTGGCGTAGACGAAGTGCTCGCCGACGTGACGGATGACCGGACGAAGACGTCGGTCGAGGTAATAGTTGAACTCAGAGTCTGATGATGACGAGCAGCTAGAGCAACTAGAGCACGTGCTACATCCATCAGCCCAGTCATCTGTGTACCGAGCCACCACCTTCACATGCACAGCATAGCATATACATTAACTGCTCTACATTCTACAGCTGTTACGGTTAAATGGCAAGAAACTCTTCTCAAAGCCAGGCGGCATCACCTACCAGGTGAAATTACTTAGTGTTGCTCTTTTACCCCTGCCTCCCGACATAGGTAAACGTGCCCTGCCTTAACCCCAGCCAGACAGGCTGGTACTAGATTTACCCACCTTGGAGACCTTGACGGCCTGTTATATACTGAGTTGGTCTACATGTCCGCAGACAAGTCACCCATCCAAGTAGCAGTAACCGATTAGAAGTCGAATCCATGACCTCTCTATCGCAAATGCAACGTCGTAATATCGAGTTCACACGATTAAGCTGACTCATCAAGCACTCATCAAGCAGGCATGAAGAAAGCCACTATGTACTTTAAATTTGGGCTGAGACCACAGCTGATCACATGACTATGATTATAATCCATCCCCACCCCCACCCCCAATTAGCATGCTAATTCCCATAACTCATCCGAGCCAGCTCAATGAACGCTTGCGACAGACATCATGCACGTCTGACACTGCAAGCTGTTTTGACGAACACACATCAAGCACTCAAGCCAGCTGAATGTGTGCTTGATGAATGCTTGACGAACTGTGTCACTGCAATTTACACACCTGAACCAGCTTGATGAGTCGTCAACGGGATGGCTTAAGTCATGTAAAAGGTTATTCAATGAAAATTTTTTAATTCATCAAAATTTTACTAAAATTTTAGATTAAAACATCAATAACGTCACTAATCTGCCGCTATGAAATAAGCACTCGTTGCCATTGGTGCCTACTGTAGTTTACAAGAAAACCTAGCTAACGCAAAGGGAACGCGCGGCAGCAGTGCATGTATGAAAGCCCACTGCCCACTGGGGTGTTCACACTAAGTTAATATACAAATATCAAAATCCCCATCTGCATTGCATAACGAGTTAGTTGCGTGGTGACACCTTGCGAATACTATGGAGTTCTGTTGCAGCCCGAAATCCCCCAAAAATCCATATAACCCCTATTTTGGCGTTCAAGGTCATTGCTCTGGGTGGTAATCGAAAACCCGTGTACGACTTCCTGTTAGTGATTAATAGTAACCTAGGCCCTATCTCGCACCGTTTCTGAGATACAGCGACTTATTGGCTCAAAATCATAAAATTTTCCTACCCCCTCTCATTTTGCGCCCTCGCTAGGGATGACCCCTTTCGAATTTATGGAAAACCTTTACGGTTCCTGAAACTAGAGTCTTTCAGGCAGCCGATGGTGAAAACTTGGTAACCCTAGCTTGCACCGTTTTTGACTGATCCACCCGTGTGACGGACGGACGGACAGACTAAGGAATGCAACCCGGGTACCCAGGTACCCGAAAACCCGGCCGTTTTCAAACCCGTAAACCCAGGTTTGAGAGCGGGCAAAATCTCCCTGTTTACGGGTTTAATTTTGGGTGTCAATCAGATGTATTGTGGCTAACCGGTAGATAGAGAAAAGCTTTTTACACGAATAATTAGCTGCGTCAAAAGTAACCTAGGCGTGCAGAATTTAGATGATGCAGTGCAAGGGAAACAGTTTCAAATTTAGAGGTGAATGGAGGAGGTAGAAAAAGAGTGCGCTTTTCAACGGAAAACTGGCCGCATTAAGATTATATTTTCTTTGCAAGGTTTCAATCTATTATATGCTCATTGCCCACATGGAGTCTATAACTCTACTATAACGGACAGTAGTGGCAATAAGCTTAGAGCTCGTATTGTTTTAATTCACTTCCATACGGGCCTACATCTAACTGCCTACAGTGTAGTCTACGTACGGCTCCCGACTCGCGAGCTGCTTCTGACATTTGACCACTAACTCTAGGCTCGTTTTCCGCGCCTACAGCGAATCACCTTGAGTTAGGGGGGAAACTTGCTCTAAGGACTTAAGGGATAAACGCCCCTGTCCAGCTGTGATGATAAATGTACTCTGTTCATTAAATAAGTGATCACAAAGTGGTAGAGAGAAAAAATCCTTTATTTTTCCAGATTTTTCCAGAAAACATACAGTAAGTAGGGCCCACAGTTTTCTGCGGCCTGCAAAATTTCGAGCCAAGCCACGGAATTTGCCCTTTTAAGTGAAATTTTGAGATATTTCGGTGGCATTTTGCAGCATTTTGCAGAAGTTGAGAAATGATCGATGATTAGTACGACGTTGGCTTGATAACGAAATTCAACAGAAAAAAAACTATATCACGAAAAAAATAAAACAAAACTGCCTGAAACTGTAGGTTCTACTAACAGCCTCAACACAATCGTACATAAGCACAATGTATCTTGACAGATTGCAAATTTACGAAAAAGATATTTACAGTTTTCTTTGCACGTTGTTAGCATAACTCAACACAATGCGATCCTTCAATAACTGAAATTTCTAAACAGCATAGAGCTCAGATTAAGCCATGGAATTTAAACGACTTTGCCTTGGCGAGCCGCAAAATTTTGCGAACTGGCCTGCAAAATTTAACAAAATTTTCCACAACCAACCTGTGGACTCTAGACATAAGCTTGCTTTTCCATAGATTATTGCAAGCAAAATAATTGTAACAATAATTATAATCCAGGGAGGGCAAAGATCACAGTAAGCTCCCCCACCCTGGAAACCACATCTGATGACTACTTTTTCCTAAGGTTGCATAAAATTCCCCGATAATTTCCTGTGTTTTCCAGGTTCACAGAATTCCCTAAGTATTCCGAGTTGTCCAGATTTGTGGCAACTGTAGATCTCTTCTATAGTGGCCACACTAAATTAGCAAATAAGTGAATAAATGAATAAATAAGTGAATAAACACTGATGCTGTAAACAAACCTTCTCAGCGCTGATGTCGTCGGCTGCCACCAGACTTCGGTAGATGGACGATGGCTGCTCACGATGCTCTGATTGGCTGTGGTTGACAGAGGACGGTGATTGGCTGCGATAGACGTACAACGGCTGTTCTCGATGCTCTGATTGGTTGGCTGTAGAATGGGTGTGTCGGTGATGACTAGGCTTGGGCTGAGGGTCATGAGTCCTAGTGCTGTTGGGGTTGATGGGGTGATCATTGGAGTGTGCACGATGTGGTAGACTGTCACTGGGCCACTGGTAGCCTGTGGTTGGTCGAGATACAGCCTGCCGCTCAGCTTCAAGCCTGTACATGCATTAGCATTGCCATCATTTAATTGCATCAATGATAATCAGCAAAAAACGTTTAACTGAGCTCTAGAAGTTGTCTAGCTTTTTGTGGGAAACCCATCACAGTCATAACTGTAATGGTGACATACTACAACAGGTTAGCCACGTTCAATATCTGCGTGCCGTAATCACTGATGAGTAAAGTGTATATGGAAGACCAGAGCGATCACTACATGTGCCATGTTACGCCAACTAAAATCCTTAGTTTGGCCTGTTGGGACTTATGGAACCAAGGCATAGTCATTTGGCAAGTGGGAACAACAAAGTTACAGTTATAAGACAATCTGCTACAGGCGAGTTATGCGAATACCATGGACAGCCAGAAAACAAAACAGACACTTTGAAAGACGCAGGTGGGAGAAAGTTAGAGAGTTTAGTTATTGCTAGAAAAGTCGATATTTCAAACATATCATGAGAATTGAGAAAGCAAGATGATAACTTGGAGAAGTGCAATATCACAGAAATGGTAAAAGGCACTCGTGGTAGGGGTAAATCTCGGAGGGCCTGGTGTGATGACATCAAGGACTGGACAGTTTTATCAACAGATGAGTTGCTACTGTTGACAAAGGATCATGCAGCCTGGAAGAGCGTGGTCTGCCGTGCCGACAATTTGCACCAGCGAGTAGGACACCGACGACGACGACGACGAATCCATCACAGAGCTGCCATATGGGGTCACATTCACAGCCGACACAGGTGAAAGGGCCCCAACTCAACCGCATCCATACAGGTCGGTATTCGATTTTCCTACCTGAAAAAGTTAGAAGACTGAACTGATCTTGGTGGCTGGTTATATATCGAGATGGTTCATCTGCCCGTAGACAGTCACCCATCCAGGTATAGTAGCCACTTCGTAGTCTCATAGAATCAATAAATAAGGCAATAAACATATAAAAAATGTACAACATTGAAAACAATAACCCAGTATAACAAAATAAACAGACATAACAAGACAGTGAATGCTGTAATAAGATTAATATTAAGCTGAGCTACATATACAAAGTGTGGCAAAAAAGTGGCCCCCTAAAGTTTTTCGCCGTTTTCTCAGCAACCGTTTAGGATTTTAATATGAAATTTTACAGATTTATTTGCTGAAACCTTCTACATCTAACTGCCAAGTAAAATTGATTCTGTTGAAAAACAACGAAGTTACAGACTTTTTAACATGACCGCCTATCGATTTTTCAGCATTCAAAAATGTTCCGGCTACAACACCAATTTAATAACATCGTTGAACAACGCAGTTAAATAATGATCAGATGCCAGAATTCCTTCGTCACTGCGAACGTTCCAAGTGTTCACCGCCAGCTCCAAGCTACAACACCAGCCTCCGGTCCTTTATTTGAGAAATCTTTTACAGCCTTGTCGATCGGTCCCTGTGGCAGGTTGCCCCAGATAACCTGAAGCGCTTCCTTGAGTTCTTCGCTTGTTTTCGGCTTTGTTTTAAGCTTGCGGTAAGCCTCCAACATTGCATCCCATACGTGATAGCCCACTGGGCTTACGTTTGACGAATTTGGAGGCCATTGGTCTTTTGTGATGATATCTGGACAGCTGGCCCGCAGCCAGTTCCGTGCGCTGCGCAGCGTTGCGTGCTGTGTGTGCTGACGAGCCCGACGCGCTGTCCTGCTGGAAGATGAATCCAGTGGGCAGCTGGCGATTGCTTCAAAGGAACGATAATTTAGTGATAATTTATAAACAATATAAATTGTTGTTTATCAAAACGTTACTGTGACGTCATCGGCAGTAACGTGTAACCAGTTTTTGAAAATTAAATAGCATTTCTAGCATGAACATTTTTGAATGCTGAAAAATGGGTAGGCGGTCATGTTAAAAAGTCTGTAACTTCGTCGTTTTTCAACAGAATCACATTTTACTTGGCAGTTAGATGTAGAAGGTTTTAGTAAATACATCTGTAAAATTTCAAATTAAAATTCTAAATGGTTGCTAAGAAAACAAAGAAAACTTTAGGGGGCCACTTGTGCCGCACCCTGTAGTGTCTAAAAAAGAAAGTGGGTTAGGAATCACAGCTTGTGCGGTAGCAACAAGCTGTTGTATAAACGATGTGCCAAGTCAATGGGAATGCCCAAATTTCGACCCCCCACAGCTCCCACATTTTTTCAACCGATCTTAATAAAACTTGAAACCAAGAAAGATAACCGGGATACGACCCAACATGCAAAATTTGGTTGATTTTGGACGCCGGGAAAGGGGGTCCGCGTAGGAAGGGCATTTGCTGTTACTTTTTGTGTTCTATCTATCCTTTTTTGTATTCTTGTCCACGCCTACAGATCACACCAGAAGACCGATCACGACCGTTTATGGCTCAAAACGCGTGTTTTCGCGTAAGGTAGTGCCTTTTGGGGGTCTCGATGATAAAAAATAATGTTTGGGGTCAAAACTCCCCCAAAACACGATTTTGGGGGGCCTAAATAGGCATTTTAAGCCAAATGTGCAAAATTTTCGAATCGCGATATCTCGAAAAGTACGCACTCGATCAACACGAAATTTGAAGGGGAATTTCAGGTGCACAAATGGACTTCATGGGTGGTCCAGCATTGCAAAATTATAATTCAAGATGACGGCAGCCGCCATCTTCGATTTTTGCACAAACATCAATAACATCAGTGAACTTTTGGCCTTTAAATGGGCTAATGCAACTTTGAGGCTTTATATCTCTGTAACGGTGCAAGATAGATGCATAGTTCCAATAGACCACCAATAGGAAACCACATGTGCCGAGTCCAATGGTCACGTGACCGACGACGTCACGTGACCCAAAAGGTCAAACTCGTAACCCCGATGATGTCACCATATTCCTAAAGATCATAATCGTGACCCCAAAATATTTAAGGTTAAGTGTCTTTATGGCCGTGGAAATCAGATAGTTTATAATTGACCATCAACATAAAAACTTTGTCATTGTAAAAAAAACAGCAAATATAAATGTACAAAACATCAGTTTATACACTTGTTAACGGCGACGTGCAATGAGTGACACATCGAAAACAGCAAAAATCAGAAAAAAGGTGATATTATTCAACAGCACATTGACAGTTAGATGATGTGATGTGCCAAAATATTAAACAAAAATAAAATCCAAGATAGCGGCGGCCGCCATGTTGGATTTTTGCACAAACAGCAATAACTCGGCCGCCGATTGACGTAGATGAATGAAATTTAGCAGCAATGTAGAGGGCTGCTACCGGAAATGAAACATTTGATCAAAATGGACAAAAATGATAAATTCAAGATGGCGGCGGCCGCCATTTTGAATTTCATCTATCGCTCATAACTCGTTTACTGTTGCATATATTTGCACGAAATTTGGCACGTTTATTACCCTGGCGGTCCTACATGCAGATATGCCAAAATATTAAACAAAAATAAAATCCAAGATAGCTGCGGCCGCCATGTTGGATTTTTGCACAAACAGCAATAACTCGGCCACCGATTGACGTAAATGAATGAAATTTTGCAGCAATGTAAAGCGGTGCTACTGGAAATGGAACATTTGACCAAAATGAACAAAAAAATAAATTCAAGATGGCAGCAGCCGCCATCTTGAATTTAATTTATCGCTCATAACTTGTTTATTATTGCACGTATTTGCGCCACAGCGGCAGCGCCGCCAGCCAATCGCAATCCCTCGACTTTCTCCCTTAGTATCCAGCATGCATTGCAACGATTCGTTTATAAAATAGTTGAACGTTTATTTTTATATAACGTAGTGTTGATTACGATTCATTTGTGTTCGCTTACCTTATTCGCAGCATATGATTGAAATTCGTTTTGTTATGTGGTATTCAGTTGCAGCTGACTGAAAAATGCACGACAGCATTAGCCATCGGCTTACGCAATGCCACGTGTGCATGTTGCTAGGCAACGATTACGCACAGTGAATGTGCGTAATAAATTTTTTCAATACCGTGCAAAGTGCTTAAAATGTTATACAGTCACGTAATGTAGCTTGCAGTGCAAAAAAATAGTAAGCGTGTTACGAAAGAAATGTACCTCCGTGCAAAGCAAGCTTGGGGTTAGAGGAGAAACATAGAGAGGTCACCTTCTATAACGGTGGAGCTACAGTAGAGAATGTATAGGTCTGTGATTTGCACGAAATTTGGCATGTATATTACGTTTGAGGTCCTACATACACGCATGCCATGGACGTTATTTTAGTATCCCAAGTAGTACTACTTCGTGCATAAGATGTAGTACGCCCCTACGAAAGGTATATCCGAACCACAGATGTAAAAATGTTCTTAATGTTTTTTATAAAACTTTAAAAAACGTTTTTGTTATTTTTATTTTCTTATGTTTCTCGTCCTTTTGTTGTTGTTAAAATATAAACATGCAAAATGATGCATTTCTCATGGGCAAATTGCATTTAGCGTCCATTTCGTGCACAGAGCGAGTATTTTGCAGCAGTACTATTGACTTAGATTCGTACTGACGGTTCTTTTTACTTGAATGAATACTGTAGTTTAATGTTTTTATGTATGTTTTTTAAAAATTTTTTTATAAAAGTGAAAAAAAGTTTTTATGTTTTTATTTGCAAATTAATGTTTTTAACATCTATGATTCGAACTGCAAAGAGTGACTGTGACTGTCAAAATATAACTTAGAGTGCAATGCAAGAAGTATAACTCTAGTTCGCGTAGAATAATATTTTATTCATTAGGCTGCTAAAATCACTGTTTGTATAATCTGTATCACTGAAGAGTAAACACCCGAACAAGAACATTTCTCTTTAAGTACTATTAAAAAATTTTTATGATCACAAAATCCCGGGATTCAGGATTGGCGAAAACGGCCGGGATCCCGGCTCTGGCAGAATTCGGGACTCGCGATTGCAATCACCACTTTACTTGAATCGCATTGTATCCTATCATCCACAGATTGTTTCTACTACCTGTGTGTCGTCACAGATGGTCGTACTGGCGCCGGGGATGAACACATGTTTCCCAATGAGTCCCCAGGACCACCCAGCATGTAGTCACTAACACAGATCAGCCGATCCGACGACGACTCGCGGCCCGCTAGTCGTCGCTGCTCCTCCTCCTCCTTGCGACCCGTGAGTCGTCGTCTCTCAGGCTCGCCTGCACTGCCACATTCAGTCTGCTGCTGAGACTGGGAAGAGCAAAGCTGCTGCCAGACAACGTACGGGAAATTATCCACGGATGCTGCAACAAAATGGTTAAAAGATCGTTAAATGACATAGCTCTTCATGGAAAACACATCTCAGAGCCACGGAGCGTCACCTGCCATATGGGATCACACAGTGTTACCTGTCACGCGACGCAGGGAAATGTGTCCCACCTTAACCCCAGCCAGAGAGACCGGTACTCGATTTGCCTACCTCAGAGGGATGACTGAGTTGACCTTGGTGTTGGTTACCAGTATATACGGTGTTTCAGCTTTCAGAAAAATGGCACCCTTTTTCTTTCTTTCACAACTCAGTCAAATGGTGATCAATTAACATGAAATTTTTACCAGATATAGCTGAAGCCGGTTGCAACAAGTTAGAATTGTACTCGTGGCGCATTATGACGTCAGCATTACATAACAAGTAGCAAAGTACATTAAATTTAAATAAAAGCCAAATTTTGTTTAAATATTTTGATCTAGTATTTCTTCGATTATATTTGATAAAAATTTCGTATAAATTGATCATCATTTGAGTGGATTATAAAAGAAAGAAAAACATGAAACACCGTGTGTATTGGGACGGTTTATCTGTCCGCAAACAGTCACTCATCCAAGTACTAACCACTTGACAGTGACCTGATCGAAAGTTGAACGAACGACCTAGAGATTGCAAGTCCAACATCTCAACACTCAGCGTGATCGGAGTCGAATAGGTACCAAGACGTCACACTTTATGGATCAGGAGATGATACCATAACGTCACACTAGTCACAAATGCATCACACTCGCAGATTCAAGTGTTCTTCCCAATGTATCACA
>Ga0056128_1010483_pt1 | contig 11549 bp, 3 predicted proteins | sample WorMetLIZISLAND2_FD_71113 | JGI IMG/M metagenome (GOLD analysis project Ga0056128, IMG submission 71113) | Marine gutless worms symbiont microbial communities from Max Planck institute for Marine Microbiology, Germany - Olavius geniculatus... ... | reverse complement strand
AAACAAAATAAATTACTGTTTGTCAAAGCGTCACTGTGACGTCGTCGGCAGTAACGTGGTAACCGGTTTTTGAAAATTAAATAGCATTTTAGCTTAAACATTTCAATGCTAAAAAATCGGTAGGCGGTCATGTTCAGAAGCCTATAATTTTGTCGTTTTTTAACAAAATCATATTTCACTCGACAGTTAGATGTAGAACGTTTGCGTAAATAAATCTGTTAAATTGCAAATTGAAATTCCAAACGGTTGCTAAAAAACGGCAAAAAACTTTAGGGGGCTACTTTTTTTGCCGCACCCTCTATAAGGATTCAGGCCACATATCCAGAACGTTTCATCACACTACTTCGTTTCATTCAAAAATTATACATACTTGAATATAAACTGCATTTTCAACGTAAACAAATAATTAAACTGCAATACTGCCCATCACTTATTGTAATGTCTTATTGTCGTAAGTAAGCTTTATTACTTTTTCTATTTTTAGATAGCGGGGAAGAGGCCTCTGCAAATGACATCTGCCGACTGCCCAAAGCCTCCATATTTATTAATCCAACCCAGCAAAAACTAGCAAAGTTGCTGCGAAGTTTTATTTCATTGCAAAGATACGCATTCACTGTATAAAAGAAAACTGAATATTTTGTTTCACAGATGCTTCAGCTTATTTTATTTTACTGCAAAAGCGTTTGCAGAGCGACGTAACTAAACTGAACTGAACTGACATGCTTTATTTTTTTGACGAAATGTCCAAAAAAAGCAGTAATGCATTACAGTACGCACCGTCTAACGGCGTCGGTGGCCTACGTGAATACGCTCGGGTACGCGTCGACGAATGACCAGGAGGCTCGCCCCGCTTGCTCATTGGTCAGTTCATCAAAGACTAAACCATCTCAGTCCAGTTCAGTTATGGGGTGTTTACACGATCGAGCAAACATCGAGCAGCTAGCTCGACGTTCTATGGTAATTAGTATGCTAATTAGGAGGGCGGGCGGGTTGTAATTAACACGTGATCAGCTGTGGGCTAAGAACCTACATTTGAGCCGGGGCCGAGTTCCAATATAGGCCTGCTTGAGCCAGCTCGATGTTTGCTCGATCGTGTAAACACCCTATTACGTTGCTCTGTATACGCGCCTTAACGCACGTGTGCGAGCAACCTAGCAGTAGAAACTAGAAAGTATAGATCTAGGAAAATTCTAGGTCTAATAATTAGGGCGGCGCTTTGTAGCTTTGAGACGGTTACCATATAAGCATATAGGTTTCAACACGGCCTACAGCGTATTCTAAGACACTGAAGGCGGTGTTGAAACGTATTTATTTCATGACCGTGATCGACGGCGTGTTTTGCCTGAAGCGGTAAAAAGTACAGGTCAAACCGTCGAGTAGCAAGACAAGCGCGATCTGTTCACTGGGCATCAGAATCCCGCGCTCTGGACTTGCCATCAACAGACTGCAGTTCGACTCATACTATACACACACACACACACACACACACATCAAATATCGTCGTACAACGGCATGCAATAAACGTACCGTGCCGCTTATATACGAGCTAGAAAACTATGTCTTCCCGCTGCCGACATATTACGCGGCCGTCGTCCACCTGGCTATACTAGACAGCACTTACTTGTTTTTTATCGTCCACTGAAATCCTTCACTTTCGCACTGCTAAGCGCTGCTGCGCCTGGGCGACTGGGCTGGCTCGTAAACATCGACGCGAGATATGCGTCATTTTTGGCGAGATTTTTGTCGACCGGTGGCCTTGATCTTTGACCTTTTTAGCTAAAAATTGGCCTGCAAGCGAGTTACGCCTGCCCTGGGAAATTTTCATACCAATTTTTTTTTGTTCTATGACTTTTCGTTTGCGAGTTCTGAGCCCCTACAGGACGGACAAACGACGGACGGACGGTAGGGTAAAATGTGTAATGTTGCCTATTGGGCTTATAGGACCGCGCACAATAACTACAGCAAATTTATTTTACCAACGATTGTAACCGATAACAAACAAAAAAGCAGATAAAAAAGACAGAAAGAAAGCAGGAGAATGCATAAAACAGGAAATAGGCTATGGGGCTATATACAGTTCACACAATAGGCCTACATAACTTTTTTATTAGTGAAACAGATTTTTGCTGTGTTTTAGTTCGTCAAGCACGGGTGGGCAATTTGCTTGTTCTGGACACCTGTCTCGTGTGTTGTCAGTGTAACTGTTAGGTTTCACGAAACAAATGAACGTTTTTTTCTCTCTTTCCCTTTAAAAATACTGACCAACGCTACAAAAAACCCGTAACTAATAAGTTGGGCAAACAGCAGTTACAGCATTCTGCAGCCTATCCTTGATTCGTCCGTGTTTATTACGTTTTTTTGCGCAAATTTACCGCAAAAATGCGCAGAAAATGTTCAAAAAAGCCTGCCCCTAAATGCAGAACCAAAATAAACACTGTTCATAAACCTGAGTCAAAAATTATGATGCAAAAAAACAATCGCTGTCACTTCTTTTAAAGCGTGTTAAAAACGACAGAAACAGAATAAAATAAAATAAAATAAAATGAACTCAAATCAGTAAACTGAATTAAAATCCATTTAATTTTAGCGCAATTCAGTTGTTTATTTCTGTCGCTTTGAACACTTCTTTACTGCAATACGGACATCTAACTAAAATTGTGCAATTATATACAATCATGTGCGGACCTTGAAGGCGAACGCCTCTTGGCTCCGATTGCGCAGAACGACTTCCGTCGAGATTCGCTTTAGCACTGGGTCGAAGTCGAGCACAACGCGCTTCCGTGGTCTGAGAAAACACCAAACATAAGCCATATATACGCGGCTGGACCAATAAGAAGGATCGACAAATGTCAGGTCAATTTTCGAGTTTCGAATTTCCGGGACTCAATGTACGACACATCGTCAAACTGCCGAACTCGAAGGTAAAGAAACAAGAAATCTGAGTTAATGCTCATGAGACGCGCGAGAGCCCATGGCAGTTCCTGTTTGCAGGTAATCTTGGTCTGTCTCCATCCATTTCGTCGCAATTCACTCATTTGCAGCCACAAATTGCCAAAAAAATCACTTAAAATTAATATTTTGGGGGTTCAAAATCATACAAGGTCATCGATGTTGACATTTCTAAAAAGCTTGTCGCCAGTGCTTGTTATGATAAGCAGCATGTCCATGCCTATCTGCAACCATTTTCACGCTAGACAAGACAACAGCGGATAAATAGACGCTTTTTAGAGAAATACCCCTTTTTGACACCCGCGTGCGCAGGCCTCTTTAAATCTAGAGGGTCCGAACTTGGACTGCTGAAATCTACATTCAGTACTAAAAATTCCATTGCAGGTTGTCTTGGTCAATCTGCCGCCATTTCGCCGCAATTTACTCTTGAAATGCGTGCCGTAGCCCAAAATCGCGAAAAATTCACTAAAACCCCCTATTTTGAAAGTTCAGGGTCATTCAAGGTCATCGATGTTGACATTTCTAAAAAGCTCGTTGCCAGTGCTTGTTATGATAAGCAGCATGTCTGTGCCTATCTGCAGCCATTTTTACGTTAGACGAGCCAATAGCGGTAGAATAACGTATTTTTAGGAGGGTGCCCCTTTTTCGCCCCCTCCTTCGTGGGGACCCCTTTCACCCAGTGGCATAAAATTTTGTCACTAAATACTAGAGATACTAAGCTATCATAAAATGAAAACCCGAAGTTTCTTTCTTTACTGGTTTTGAAACGGTACCGGGTCGTGACCGACGGACAGACGTACAGAGAGACAGAATTACCATAGCTAATACGCGCTATAGCTAGTTAGCTAGCTCTCGCGCGTAAAAAGGTAAAGGTCGAAATATAGCTCTTTAGAAGATTGAACCCCTCAACGAGCTACGGAGCGTCACCTGCCGTATGGGATCACACACCTGCCACCCGACCCATGTGAAACGCGTCAAACATAGAGTACCGCCTTTCGCCAGTTTTAGCCAACAATTTTCAGCCAAAAACTGTCGAATTGTGGTAGTGTGGTACTCGATTAGGATTAGGGTAGGAGTTAGGGTTAGAGTTCGTATCAGCGTTAGTGTTAGTGTAAAGGGTTGGGATTAGCTTTCGAGTTCAAACTTGAAACTTGAAGCTCGAAATCAAGTCGACAAAGATTCGCCAAAAAGTGACACCTTTTTCAACCAGGCGCACGTCAGTACAATGCCGCATAAACTGCAAAAGAACAAGATATAAATGAACACGTTTAAATTGTGAATAATTAACATTTGCTGTTAATCATTCACAGTTTAAACATGTTCGTTTATTTTTTTAAATTTATAATTCTGTGAGAACCGCAGTGTTTTTCCACACGCAATGAAATGAAATAAAATAAAATAAAACAAGATCGTCGAGCCTCGCTCAAGGCTAAGTACTGTCCGCGGGTAGCCGCAGTATCATGCACACAAAACAACAAAACCCACGTCACCTTGACTTTTAACTTATGACCTTGAAAATCAATAGGGTTTTAGAGGTTGACGAGATACATGTTCACGCAAAATTTCATCAAGTTAAGTGCAGCGGTTCATGAGTTACCGTGTCAACAAACTTTTCCGCTCCACCTCGCAATAACAAGGAATCCGAAAACCCGATCCTGTGACACGTGACCTGTGATCTATGACCTTGATATTCTGCGGGTTGATATTCTATATAATTCTAAACGATTAAAATGGTATTCTGACAAAAAGTTGCCGGCCTACATAGTTGAGGCAAGCAGACCAGCCTGACGCGGTGAATCCTGTTGACCGTCGATCAGATCCTGCAACAAAACATTCCTGATCTGTAAGTAATCTAATACATTACCTAAATATAAATAGGCAGCAATTTGTTAGAGACAGAAAGCATTTTCTGCTGAAAGATTTAAGCAGAAACATCAGAGACTTTGTCTTTTAAAGTAGAGAAATGGTTACTTGGAATTACTAAAAACTGTCCTATTTTTAGCGGCAGAAAAATCGTTTTAAGGCCAAAAAGGCATTAAAATCCATTGCGGCTGGGGCTCCGCCCCCAACCACACAGTTGGGAAGCTTACGACGCTTCTCCAGATCCTCTATTCGCTGCGGAGGGGCAAGCTCTTTCCACAGACCCCACCCTGTGGCCGCCCCAATATTCTAGGCTACACTGATCGACGCCATGGATAATATATCAACCATTCTCGGTGCTTTGTACAATTAATGTAATCTGTCATGCCGGATCGCTGGAAGCATTAATTGTCATGTTAGCTATACCGCAGAGCAAAATCGATTATACGAATATAACGAAAGCGAGTGGTATCGTAAACGTAATTCTTCCACAGCCACAGCGATATGCCAAAGGCAAAACGAAACAAGATTAAGGATAACGCAAGGCGACAAGATATGAAACTGGTTATGAACGGGCGTCTAGTGGATTTGAGCTACATCCGAAATGGCTCGAAAAAATCCGCTAGAAATATTTTAAAAAGTTATTGCAGTATACTGCTAATTTTGTTACACTTGCATAAAATTGTCACTACATGAAACAAAACAATAAGGGAATCGCTTTCTTGTAGTGGATGATGCAAGAGGACCGAACAAATACTATCAGACCCCACTGATATGTGGCCAGCAAAACATTCCTAAAGCCATTTAGCTAATACGATACACTTAAACATGTGACGATAAAAAATAACAACAAGAAATATTATTAGATTGTGATCAATCTAATGTACTCCTCGCGCGCATCATTTTTTGTATTCTTTTGAAAGCTTTTCCATTCCTTTAGTCTTGTATTAGAGACCCGGCATCTAATTGAGACCCGTTTAATATTATACTAATAGTGACTGGCGTCGAAATCGTTATTGGAAATTGTCTCTCCGAAGTACATAAAATATTGCCCGATTTTAGGATTTAAGAAAAAAAATTTTCCAATAATGGTCGATGACGCTAGTTGCCATTTATCTTGTTATATACCTCAACGCATGCGTTTTTCTGGCACCGTTACGGAGATACGGCGCCTCAAAAATAATGGAGTCACGACCTTGACTTTTTGGGGTCACGTGACGTCATCGGTAACGTGACCATTCGACTCCAGGGGGTCGACTTCCTATGGGTGATCCATAGTGACCATGTGTCTAGCACCGTTATGGAGATATGGCCGTTTGAAGTTCTTCAAGGAAGGCTCTTCCAGGAACAGAGGTCAATCGTCGGTCTGTCGGTCGGTCCTCAATATTACACTGATCTCTTACACTTCTACTCGCTACGTTAGGAACGTAGCGTGCAAGCAGTAAAAATAGGTCCTTTTTCTGGTCATGTTTTGGTGGTCATATCACATCATGGCTAATTCTACAGCATGGCAACACTTTAAAATCAGTTTTAATGACTTAGCCTGCTACATGTTACAGAGATATAAAATTTCCTGCTAGTCTCGAAAAAGCAAAGAAAAAAACCAAACTCTTGTCCATTATTCATTATCTTTGCAAGCATCGATGCACTATTAATTTTCAATGCCACACTAATTGCAAGAAGGAGACTATTGAGTTGTGTTCAAAGCATGGTTAAAAGACAGGTTCAAAGAGACAGAAATATAATGAAGTGAGATAAAAATTAAATGGTAAAAGGTTAGTTCTGACGTTGAAATGCGCGCTGCAGCTTTCATTTTGAACACACCTTTAAAGATCTCAGCACAATATCATAATGTGTCGCTACACGGCTGCACTACCTTGTAAAATAGTAAAATACTAATGTCAAACAAATAGCCTAGCCTGCACTGTGCGTTGAGCTGAAATGTGAGTCGTCAAAGTGATGACGTGTGACATTACAGCCACGGTGGTAAGATAAGCAATTTAGATTTTATCGATTTTAACCCTAGGGTCGATGAATATCACACTCATGTAACCCAATTTCAACATGCTGTCATCAATTATCATTAGCGACCAACCGAACGTCACACTTGTGCAAAAAACTGGCATTTTGCTCCGATGTATTTTCTTTTTATTGTTGCTGCACAACAGCCACAGCGGTCATTCTTTATTTTTCTGCAGCTAATGTGAACAGCTTTTTGACACTCGGTCAAAGAAAAATAGCATAATTACCACCGCCAAGAAGGTTATGTGATACTTCGTGTTTATTTAGCCTATAAAGTTATTTATATACTTATCTGCTGGTTTGTTAGCAGGATTACACAAAGAATCACTGGCAGATTTGGCTGAAATTTTCAGGGAAGGTTAGACTGCGGCGTTGGCTCTATCCTAGAGGTGGTAAGATTTCAGTGGTGATCTGTATCGGCAACCGGCAGATGCTTCTATCCCTGTACCTGGTGGGCGCATAGGCCTACTTAACTCACATCAACAGCGATTTAATCGGTGCAATTGTTGAGAATTAATAATTCATACGGTAGAGAGTAGCGCCATTTTGGGGATGTGGTTAGATTTGTAATAGTCGTTTTAATGCAGATATTATACGTAGTCTACCAGTAAAAAATTGCAAATCGGCGAATGGTGAAAATATGGACAAGAATGTGGCAACTTTTTTTTGACTTACTGTCTACAGTCTACAATGATAAATAAAATCACACATTATCTTTAAAAGAAGCAAAATGAGTTGATAACAAGATAACAAAGAGAAATGCAACGTTATAACATGAGTCTATTAATATGAATTGTGACGCCATCGTTACAGTAGTTACATCGACAACAGCCAGATTGCTGTCGTCACTCACAGCTAACCTACCATTCGGCAGTCACCAGCAGAGTCATGTAGCGGATTTGGAATTTCGGACATCGCCGAAAGTCGATAGAAATAGACGCCTATAATCTTATGATCTAAATTTACGCTGTTTATTCACGTCCTACGCCTTTCACCGAATATGCAATGCAAACATTGGTTACCAAGGATATAATGACGTCAACAGTTATAAACGTCATCAAGATAATTAAGTAAGCAAAGAAGCGTGCAAAATGACCGATTAATAGTGAAATCCAAGCACTAAAATCCAAAACAAACAAAGCTAAAGACCTAAAGCCTAAAACGTTTTCTAAAAACCTCTGTTTTCCAGCCCAGCGTTTGTGCCAGCAACCAGCATCAGCCTGACAGCTTCCACCATGGTTTTGTCGCTCTCCGTCAGTGTAGTCTATGTTTAGTGATGAATCAATCTGTTCATGAATTGGGAGCTCCCCCCCCAAAAAAAGTCAATGGCCCTATGACAACGTGGCGGATCTAGACGTTTTTTCCGGGACATTTGCCCGAGGGTGCGGCAAGTTCATCACTGAACCAGAAACCCGGCTATATTCCAAAACCAGTGTCCGACTTTCGGTCGCAGAAAACGGAAACAACAAAAATCACTAATCACAAAAAATCTACCGAAATCACCAACCCAAAATCACAAACGTTGTGACAAAATCACCAAATAAAAAAAAAAATTTCCCAGAGTGACTGCGCCAGACACCTTCACGCTTCGGTGCCGCTGCTATGTCGAACGCTAAAGTCAACGTTAAGATATGACACTGTAATTCGGCGCACGTGGTGATGGCTGCAGGCAGCAACATTACATTCAAAATTGCGGATAAACCGCTGCAGATAAATAAAAAAAATCATGGTTAGTATTGACAGCTTATAGAAATTTGTCATCGCCCTATCTATGGCCCTATCCTACGACATACCGTTTAGCCACAATACGTGCGTTACAGAGAGATAGACAGACGACATATCGTACCTAGGGCTCGACTTAACGGTCGGCCATAAATGGTTAGGGTTACGTAAAAACCTATCATTCGGTGCGTTCTTTATGTTAGTTTGCAAGCCTGGACCTCTCAACTAGACCTAATGTAACCTAGACTAGAGAACAGTGCAAGCAGCGTCAGACGATTAAGTGCGCCCTGTGAGTCGCAAGGGTAGACCGACTGTAGGGCCTACGCTTATATCCGAAGACCGTCGACAAATGTGGTCGCGTCATGCAGGCGCAGCGAACGACGCTGACGACTGCGACGAGTGTTTTGTGGCAGTCTACAGCAGCAGCAGCAACAGCAGCATTCACATGCGCTGTGCAGTGGTCGTTCGTTGTTGTCGTAAATTGAGAGCAGCCGCCAGCGACCGCACGGCCGAACGCAGCACACGACGAAGCCATCAGAAGTAGAAGGCCGAAATGGCGTATGTACAAAACAGAGTCGCAGAGACGCGCCTTGCGCTCGTTAGCTTAATCTTACCGAACTAACGATTAGAGAAGTATATTTTGCCGTATGTCTGCTGAGTGAGAGTCAGTACATCCAGTGAGAGTTCTATACATTTCGTTCGAAACTTATCGGAAGTCTAGAAAGACTGAAACTGCTTGCGTTGAGTACAAAAGACAGTCTTGCGTTCGCGTCAGCTTTAGCTTTCCTCGGGTTTTACTTTTTTTCGTCGTGTTAATAGTTCGAGTTAAGCGGAGCAGTCATGGCGTTCAACGTCGGCGGTTCTGCGCGTGGTAGTCAGTCAGCCGATGCATAGTTAACAGACTGTTAAATATTGTTTTACTGATATGCACTCCGAAAAAATGCGCCAAAAAGACTATACTGAAGATCCGGACACCACGTTATAACTGTGTCGCTACACTACCTTGAGAAATGGCGTTGTTAGTGACGACGACGACGACCGTAATGATGATAATGATGATGATTGTCGATAGAGTGGTCTGCGAGCATGAGACTTCGCGACGGAACATCACAAGGTAATCCTACAACACCTGCTCGCTCGAAAACTCGCGGGAAATCAACTGCGCTGTCGATGTCAAAGGCGCGGGAAAAATGGAACAGCAGGGACACGTGCCCTTAACTTTCACAAAAGGAGGCATTGCCCATATAACTTTATTTCGTGATTTTTACGTGTGCATGAAATTTCAAATAGCAAATGTGACATCGACTCGATGTTGAATAAACGAAGCTGGAAAAAACGCGTAAGCAATAGTTTGTGCTGCGACACTTAATTTTACTACTTCTGAGTATGAAAAAAATTGTCTGACAAATTTGAGCGTTGACCGTGTGCATGGCTTTAGCACAGTAATCCAAGCGATAGTGTATGTAAAGCAAATAACAAACAAAATAATTTTTACTTAACATTTGCTATAGCTATAGCTTGGCAACTGTCACGTCAAAAATTTATTCCAGTCCTAACGCAGTCACAATGCGCTAAACAGATAGACTCCTTAAAGACGTCAGCAGCGAAAACTAATTTGAGGCAGAAATCAGGCATCCAAGTATGAAATGTTTTTCATTTTATCTTCCCTGGCCTGTAAAATAGGAGCTTTGGGAGCTTTGCTTATATAGACACCACAGGAGCATTGGCCAGCAAGCAATCAGTCTCTAGGTTTAGGTCTTCGCTCACCTTCAAGCCAAACGTTCCGACGCATTGAAGGATTTTTTACGAGAATGCACTATGTAGATCATTTTTGACATTTGACATTATTTTGCTTCTTCACTCGCCTGGCATGTACAAATGCAGCAAATCGAAGCGAATGGAGTTTCGGTCTTACTCTGTTCTCGCTGCGAACGTTCAGAAACAACGCTGGCGCATGGTTCGCTGCCGATATCGACGGCCAAAGCGTCACCCCGCGATCTCGTTGTAATCCGTCCATCAATTTACACCGTGACCACTGACCAAACCGCAGTTGGTCGGTCGCGACGCCGCTTTCGCGTGTGCCAAGTAATCGATTGACTGTGCACGGGACGTGATACATCTTTGCGTGATATTCTGTTGTGTGTGGAAAACATGCAGTGGAGTGGAGCCTCGTGAACGAGGGGGGAAGGTCAAATCACATCACCTTCCTTTATATGGCTTTTCCTGTGATTTGCGCACAAACGACAAGGAAGTTTGGGGGACCGCAATATCTCGAGTTTTTTCACGCTCCATACCGCGCCCCTGGTTTACTGTTTCTCTATCTGGTGACGTGATCGGCGTTCGACCTAAGTTACGTAGGCCTATTTGATAATTTTTTGCCGACCGTTAGGTCGAGCTTTGGGTACAATTTGTCTTCTCTGTCTATAGGTAACGCGTATGCTGTAGTTAAATGGTACGTCGTAACGGGTATGTATAGGCTGTCAATAGTAACTGCAACAGTTTGGCCGCAATTCTAAATGCAAAGGTTATTATGGCGTTGATTGCACGTTTGATATAATATAGCAGCGTCACCATAGCGTGTAGGGGACTGTAGTCGCTTTTGGAAAAGCGCTTTTTTCGCTATCGGAAATCGGAGGTTGGCTTTCTGATATAAGCGGTACGGTCGGGCCATCCTAGCGACAGCTGGGCTTCTTGATAAGTTTCTGATTGTTGCAATTAGTTCGTTTTTAAAGGCTCTTGCAATGCGTCGAAGAGGCTGCAGCAATATGCATGTCTAAACTTTACTAAACTCTTACTGTGAGGTTTTTTTTATTATTGTGCTGTGTTACGGTATAAACAGACTTACTGGTGTACGTATGCTTGTGCATCCAAATGCCATTTACGACTTAGGAATGATGAGATATTTTTAAAAATTGTAGGATAAATAGTAATAGTAAAAGTATGCACGCATCTAGTGAATGAGTGAGTATATAATATATATATATATATATATATAT
>Ga0056128_1010482_pt1 | contig 11550 bp, 5 predicted proteins | sample WorMetLIZISLAND2_FD_71113 | JGI IMG/M metagenome (GOLD analysis project Ga0056128, IMG submission 71113) | Marine gutless worms symbiont microbial communities from Max Planck institute for Marine Microbiology, Germany - Olavius geniculatus... ... | reverse complement strand
CGGCCCGTACGAGCGGCCCGCCGGCGTGACCGTTGATCGGACTGGCTGTGGTCAGCCGTCGGCAGGGCTACTTCCACCGCCGCCACCACTGACTGCCTACTGCCATGACTTGGACCTAGTCTCGACCGCCAACGACGCTGCAGACGACTCGTCTTCGTTCAACTGGCCCAGTATCACCGCCTGATGCACGCTGCTGCCGGCGAACTAGTTTCACTTTCGGTATCGGCTGGGCATTTTCCGACGTCAGCGATCACCGGCGGAATAATTCGGATTACGTACAACAGTCCGCGTAGGCCCATATAGGGACGTGGCGGGCAGCCGAGTATGTAATTTACTTAGTTAACAGTCGACCTAACAGACAAGTGCACACAGACGATCAGTGGAAAGATTTGCAACTTGCGATTAAAATGGGCTACGTTCTGAATATGACGCTTGCTTACACAACAGTAGACATACAGAATTTTGGCTACGCGATTAATTGCCAATTTGTGCGAAAATACATACATATAGGATAGGTCTATGAAATTTCCGTAAAAACCGTTTTAATGTTCGAGTCACTCGAGCGAGAAACATTCATAAGAAGAAGTTATTCATCAGAAGAATACTTGTTCGAGTACAGCGTTGCATATGACCGATAAAAACATTAGACTAGTTTTTCGTGCATCCAACCGTGTAGGGGCCTAGCACACGGTCAAGTCCCACAAGTCAGCTTTGAAGACAGCTCCGCTCAACTCGACGTGCGACGTAGAATGTCATCAAAAAACGTTGTAAGTTGTAACTTTAGTCTAGCATGACTTCGACTCCCAGAAGACGTTGCCACGATCTATCAATCTGACAGATGTAATTAGACTTACATTTATAGGCATATGAGCACGTCTGCAGTATTTTGTTACTGGAACACCGCCTACTCACTCAGTCTCTGTCGTACAACTAAGACTGTCCGCATATTGTGCGAGACGGAACAATAACAAAAATAAAACATAATTCTTTTGTAGCTGTTCTGTTTCTGTTTTATTTTAGGGCCGTCTATATTTTGAAGCAGTTAATTGCTTTTAACGCCAGTAATTTTTAGATTATACGAGTATAGTTTGTCTTTGCCTTAAGTGCCATAAAACGGGCTAAAAGTGCTTACGGGGAAATGTCTTGCCCTGCGGCGAAAAAATGTTTAGTTATTAGTTAGCGGGAAAAATGTGTGTTTGGGGAAATCATTCCTAGAAATGTCAATTGCTCAACAGTTATATATGTTATAGCTGTTTTTATTATTTAGGCCTAAACATCAACACATTATTAGTAAGTTAGTTGTGTGTGTTAAGAATGTTTAAAACAGAAAAATGCACAAACGTTTAAAACTAAACGAAGACGTGCGCAGTTTCTGTTGCATTTTGCGAAAACTGAAAAGTCTGACAAATGTAGGCTTAGGCTAGTTGACATTCTCAGTTTTCTATGAAGTTTAAGTGAAGTTATACATGTAGGCGTATTGATTGACAAAAAATTAAACGAACGTCACTTTTATGCAAGGTAAAATAATATATTGAAACAAAAAGTCAAAAACTATTACAAAATTAATATAACATTTTTTTTCATTTTTTTGTTAAATAGTAGATAGTAAAAACAGTCGTATAATATCCCAAAGCTTACTAACAGTGCAACTTTAGAATCGGCATTTCATTTGTTAGAACTTAGAGTTTGCGTGATCACGTTTAAAACCATAGTTTACAACGACGTTAATAAAAGCAAGCAGGTCTTTCATAAGCCTATAGGCCTAAAATAAGAAAAGTGTTCTACATGAGGTGCAATCAAGTGCATATAATGAGTGACCGTAATAGGCCTAAGCGTTGACGGAATTGTTTTCGAAGTACAAATGTAAATGTTTATTGCATAAGTAAACATGATGTTTTCTCTGGACTTCTGGCGCCCTAAATGTATATAAAAAGAGACGTTCGATGTAGCATTTGTCGCCACCAGACGACAACCAGGAAGCGTTACATCGATCTCAAGCCAGCAGCTGAGTGCTAAGGCAGGTGTATTGGATTCTATTCTACCCAGCAACAGCAGCAGCAGTAGGCGTCCACCTGTCTGGCCTTCCGCGTGTGGGCGCGTTGTCCGTGGTTACGTACCCCTCGACGCCATCTAGCCAGACGTGTTTACTATCTGACGAAGGTTTAGCAATGTGCATTATGCGCATTATGATTACCACAATGACCGCTTACGGCGCAAGAACAGGTAAACATAAAAAAGTTGTTTATTATATTACGCTGCATGATTTGTTACGATACATTACTTACGAAACCAGAATTTGGGGGAAAACTTGTTAGGCTTAACTGGCTTCTACAACAGACCCTGTAGATTGCGTTCGCATTCTTCGCGCAGCTCACGAAAGTTTAATTCGTGTACCTACTTATTTATTGCGACTAGTTTGTGTTGCCTCTGTGTAACTAGTTGATAAAGACTGCTAACAACGTAGCGAGGAAAAGTCGTAAAACAATGAAACAACTGACAAACAAGATCTTGGTCAGAGAAGCTGTAGCAGATGAAAAAGTCGTGCGAGTACATGTATGAAACCTATAATATTTGTCCACCGTACTTGACGAAATGTACACGAACAAGAAAGTACGATCAAATCCGGAAATTTGACCAAAATGTCTGCCAGAGTCAGACTTGCCTTTCTAAATATATTTGGAGTCGGAGCCGAAATACTGAACACCATCCGTAAATACTAGAAATTTGGGGCAAAGCCCAGCGTGAGACCGCCCAGCGCCCTATGTCCGATTGGGGGAAAATTAGGGGGAAAGGGGTGAAATTTCCCCGGCAGCAGTCACGTGGCTCGAACTCAAATGCATTAGCATACGCAGAATGCGCATTGTCGACTTAGGGTGGGTGAACATGAGCGCTTATAACTTTGTTGGTAGTGGACCGAAGTTCACAAGTTTTTTGTTCAACGCCGGAAAGATCGCTCTCGTTAACGCCGTCTACAGTTTGTCGTTATCTTCACCCGTTCCAGAGATATTTGCGCTCAAACTCAAAAGTTGTTGTAAATCACGCCGAATTTTGGACTTTTTTTGCCCTCCAAAATTTTAAGGGGGCGGTGCCTCCCAAACCTTGTACACAATTTATCATGCCTAAATAGTGACACGTCAAGTGCCAAAGTTTCGAAGTTATAAGCGCTCTTTTATTACATTTTAAGCCATTTTTTACCCCTTTCTGAAAAAAAAATTGTAAGGGGACCCTTGTCTTCGATGTAAGGTGCGCTTGTAAGATTTGGTCATTCTCTAGCGCGTGTAAAAATTTGGGGGCGCAGCACCCTTTAGGGGCCGAAATATTTTATTTCGAAAAAGTCGATTTGGGTGGGTACGATTTCACCTCTTAGTCTCCGTGATTGGTAGACCGAAGTTCACCGAATTTTTCTCACCCAACGCGGGAGGAATAGCCATACAAAATGTATATGACCGATTTTAAATATCTTCATCCGTTCCGGAGATATTCGACGCCGAACTTTAAAGTCGTCCGAAATCAGGCGAAATTTTGCATGTTTTTGGCCCCTAAAATTTTTTGTGAATGGCCCTTAAAAATTTTGGACTGGCATTATAAAATTCACTTTACTACAGATTATCGTGCAGAATTTCTCGCCGGTCGGCCGACGCATCTCGGAGATTTCGCATTGAAAGGAAGAAAAAACATCTGCAGTAAAACTTAAGCCCGCTCCGCATGCTATCGCTTCCGGGCGGACTAATTATTGACACATTTAAGTCCTAATGTGTGCATGTTGCATGCGAAGACCGTTGGTGTGTATGACGGTATGTAGGAGTAGAAGAAAGATGAAAAAAGCGAGAAAGTCGCGGTCGAAATCACCGGCGAAGCGTGTCCGGTTTAATAACGGCGCGGTCAAGAAAGGCGTAGTGGTGACGTGGCCGATGTCACCGTCAGGATACGTGCAGGTTTTCCGTCAATCGCTCGGAGATCAACGAGTGAACGATTACCACGAGTTTGTCAACGTTCTTTCCGAGCTGCGCCGATCCACGGCAGCTACCGACACACCCGACGACGATTCCACGACCGAACACATCATTTCGCTCATCGAACGCGCGATCTCGCTGCTGGATGGCCAGGCCGAGTTAATCGCCGGGCTGAGAATGTTTCTGCCGTCGCAGTACTACATCGACGTGCAGCCAGATGCCGTCGTCATAAAGGTAGGCCTACATAAGGATCTGAAGTAAGTAAGTAAGTAAGTAATAAGTAAAAAGTCAAAGTCAGTTTATATAGCGCATCAACGCATGAACAGTCTTAAATGCGCTGTTCATATCAGTACTCTTCTTTTAGCCTTTATTCATCGTGCTGTGTGTGTGTATGCGTATGTGGCCTCGTTTCGCGTCTTCCCGTTCCTCGCCCGTTTGTCCGCCGCGTACGGGTACTGAACAACAAAAAGTTGCTGAAAAAAACAAAATTGGTGTGAACGTTTTTCCGGGACAGGAGTTACTAATTTGCCATTTTTGATTTCACTGGGTATAAGGTCGATGTTGCAGTCTGAAGTAGGCCTAATGCATAGGCCCTATCGCACGATGCTTGGCAAATTTGTAACTCTTAACTCGGCAACTAGACGGATGACCCCTACCTTTTTTGTTTCTTGCTCTGTGTCATTAAGCTTACCTCTGACAAGTAAGTTATTTGCAAAATTAGATAATTAAAAAGTTACAAACAAGTTTCGGTGCAATTTTTTGGGTATTAGGTATGGCCCAAGAACGAAGTGGTTACACTTTTGGTGGCGATCCGGATTCTTTCGTGGACTCTGTATCATCTGAGATTTTGTTATCATAAGATATACGGCGTAAACTGACTTCGCTGTGCTCGCCAGGTGGCGGCACCATTCTCGTTGGGCGGAGGTTTGAGAGCTTTGGTCGCTTTTGGTTTCGTCATTTCGGTTGTGTTATTGACGTGGCAGGTGTACGAGACGGCGTCCAACAATCACATGGTGGACACCGGACACAGCAGGGCAGCAAGAGGCGTTGGCAACAGTTTCGTTCAGATTGCTTCAGCACACACTGCTCCAACGCCATATTTACACGAGTCACGTCATTCACGCACAGCATCCACAGGGTCATCGAGCTGTCCGACCGGAAGGCAGTCCACCGTAGCTCGAGGTACGTTGACCCAGACCGATGGCGTTGGTAGTAGGCCCACCGTCAACACGGCAGCGGGTCAGGACAGCGTCAGTTACGTGTTGGACGTGAAGCGAGCACTGACTTTACAGCCGGCCGTCTACCGCCAATTCGTCGATCTACTACGCCGCTACCATGACAACCACCGGCGTCACCACGGCAACCGGCACCATGACAACCAGTGTGGTGCCGATCGATTAAATCTGGACGCCGTTCGTCGTATCGTCTATCTGCTGCGAGCCAGTACACCGCGGCTGGTACTCGGTTTCAACGACTTTCTACCACACGGATACCGGATATGCATGTTGAACCAGTCCACATACGTGATCGAGTACCCGGATCACGTTAGTGGAATGATTGGCAGGATAATCGTATGACTGCAGTCAGAGCTGCTTGAGGCGTTGTTTTACTAGGCCTATGCAATAATACGTCACGTTTGAGTGACTTCGTGTTGAATAAAAAAAAGAGAGTTATCATCATAGAAAAACAAAGTTCCGAGAAGTCCGCGGAGTTTATGCCGTGACAGTTATTTATTCTTGCACTTTATAATAGCCTATATTCTTGCGCACCTGTGGAAATGGGTACTGATTACTGTGAAAATTTTACGATGTTCTCGAATAGTAATGCTGTTTTTTTAAAGTTTCAATAAAATTTCCACACAATTTATTATTTATTGCAGGCACGTGTATAAAACTTTTACAATTCGACGAGACGCCATAACTTTTGCCCAATGAAACTTCGGTGAAACTTTGTAGTTTAGTTGTTTAAAAACTGCATGAATTTTTTCATCTATATACGCATACGTCACTTGATTGTAATTATGTGCCAAACGATGATCTCGCACAGGCATGATTCTACGTTGCTGTACTTATGATTTGCCGTGTGTTCTGATATCAGCTACAAGTTTTTTTAGCAAACAAAGATTGTGTTTACGACGTGTTATGTCGCTTGTGATGTACGTAAAACAGAACAAATATCAGTTCTACAACGTTTTGATCAACGACTTAAACTCGGTCTGAAATACCTCTTTTTACCCTTTCTTTCGCACTTTTTTTATTATTTCTATCTACTGCCGTGTAATTTTCTTCCCCAGACGGAAACTGACTTCTAAGACGAGGTGTGTGGCGTGGGAAGAAATGCGAGCTGTTCTGACAAGATGGAGCGCGGGGTAAAGTTGCAGAAAAATTGAATCGGCCTGCAGTGCTTCGTGACTATAATTGACGAACTGCGTACAATTAAACTTCAGCCCAATGTCACAGCCACTACAAATACCAGTGTTGATACGTCCAGTATTTTCAAAACTTCATGCCCGCGAAGCATCTTTTGCATTAGGCTATACTTTGATTCTGTCGCCTTATTGCTTGACGACCCGGCATTCGTACTGTTCGCAAAAATAAAACGATAGGCTATATACGGGTCCAGTCTCATCAGAAATTCTATCTGGCTTAACTTGCATAAAATATGTTGATGTTAATGTATTAGATTTTGCTATATAGCCCTTTCGCGTTTCACTTCCCAGGACTGTTTCTCAGACGTGCTGTCATTTGCAACAAGACGCCACCCACTGTATCACAGCATCAAATGCATTTCCTGCAAGTTAAAAAATTAAAATGGCCCTATAAATGCATTTGCATATCAAAAATCTATCTAAATGAGCTTATTGCATCTGGCACAACAAATGACTAAACTGTAAAAAACAATCTAAAAGAATCGTTAGCTTAGTAGGCTTACCCTTACATAAAGAAGACACGGATCGCGTACTGACGCCAGAGTAAGTAAATGCAAACATAACATGAGCAGAAAACGGCATCAGCAATATTGTAATGCAAATAAATATATTAAAGAAAAACTCTAAAATTAACAAAATGTGTTAAAGATTAGTAACAACTAGTCAGCAGTTTGTGGTAAGAGACGATTGAATCGACGACGTGCGAAGAATCTGAGGCGGCACTGAAGAGCGATTGAGAACTACAGAACATCGCGACGCTTGGCGATGTTGTATACGCTCAGGTGATCATAGTCGGTTCCTGTCAGTACACAACAGATATCATCATCATCATCATTCTGTTTACTACAGATAACTACGTATCATCAGAAGCAAGTTGTAGTAGCTTAGTAGTAGTTTAATGAGATACGTCAGCCGCGCACGATTGTGTACAACGAACAACCTAAAGATAGTAGGCCTATATGCCATAAAGGTAAATGAGAATTTTACAGTTACACCTACAATTGCAAGAAACCGAAAAATCTAAGTAAAACATGATTTGAGAAATTTCAATTATTAATAGACTATTAAGTATTAATTATAACATTGTGTGGTAACGTATTCGGGAGACAGGCATAGAGGTTTGGCAAAGACATGCGCCAGCATAAGTTCCATCTACGTCATATCTAGCTTACATCTACGTTTAAATTCATATTTAAGTGTAGCAGCAACACGTAATGCTAAGTCGTGATTGCGCAGTTAATTAGCCAAGTTAAATTGAAAATAATTCAGTATACACTTGCGCGTAATGCACCGTTCGTATACTTTTTAACGATTTTCTCTCGAACTTTGTGCTACTTTTTTGTCGTAGGCTTAGGCCTATGTTTCAAAATTTGACCGAAAAGATTGTACGTTGTTTACGTGCTAGATGTTGAATATCGTGCTCACGTCGTTCACGCACAGGTGGTGCTCTTTTTACAAGCTATTTGTACTACTACGATGCGATGGTGAATAAAAATAGTGTATATATAGATTACGTCGTCCGGGGAAGTGGTGTCGGCGCTCGTCGTGCTCTTTGCTGTGGATCAGCCAGTCGCAGCGTGCTACTGGTTCAGTGTCGGGACAGAGGTTGGCGAACACGGTGCTGCGGCTCTGGTCCGGCCAGTGCTTGCGACGTCGACGCAGCCACGACTCGCGCGGCATGTTCTCGACACAGCACCAGGTCTCCGTCAGCGCGCTGGGCACTTCGTCCTTGTCGACGACCGGCGGAATTTCGTCCTCGACGACCGTCTCGGTTTCCTTCTCGCCGCTGTCACTAGACGTCAGCGCCAGACTCTGCTTGACAGCCGGAGCACGGGCGGACGACGCACCGCTCGGAGCCACACCGCAAGAGCGCTGCACTACAGACGTCGCTTTGCTGCTGACCGCTGAGGTCTCGGACTTGACGCTCTCCACCAACTTCTCCTCTGACTTCTTCGCGCACTGCAGCATTCTGTAAAGCCCAAATTCCATTACGCCGATTTTGCGCCGCAGACTTTGTGGCGGACACAAATCATGAAAGTCTGCGACACAAATCAGGTCGCCGACTTTCACGATTTTTGTCCGCGAATTTATGATTTGTCGGCCGGTCTAAAGTAGGATACCCGGATTTAAGCAACATGACATATCTCACTACACTCATAATGAATCTTTACATTCAATTTTGATGTTTCAATGGTGAACAATGCAGTTATTACCTTTGCCAAGGAGGTTATGTTTTTGCCGGAGTTTGTTTGTTTGTTTGTCTGTGTGTTAGCAAGATAACTCAAAAAGTTATGAAATGATCTTTCTGAAATTTTGTGAGAAAGTCGGGAATGGTTAAAACTACAAGTGATTCAATTTTGGGGGTAATCCGGAAATTTGAGCTAGTGCTCACGAGACGCGCGGTTCCCTCGGATAAGGGATACCGCTGCCAATATGCCATATATGGTAATGCCGAACGACATGTCGTTGGCGGAGGTCTGCGGTCTCTGACTGCTTTTTCAGTTTTAAAATTTATCGACTTTATAAACCTTCAGTACTTTATTTAAAAATTGCAACACAACGCCATTATACCACAGGGCAGCTATTTTTACCTCCGCCAAGGAGGTTATGTTTTTTGCCGGTTTTTGTTTGTTTGTTTGTTTGTTTGTTTGTTTGTTTGTTTGTCTGTTTGTCTGTGTGTTAGCAAGATAACTCAAAAAGTTATGGATGGATCTTTCTGAAATTTTGAGGAATGTCGGGCGTGGCATAAGCTACAAGTGATTCAATTTTGGGGGTGATCCGGCAGGAATCCTGGATTCTGGATCACTTTGAAATTTTCGCTACCATTGCGTTAAAGGGGGCATAAGCGAAACCGCTGGCAAAGCGAATATGGTGACGCCACCTGGCGAATAGCTTTGCCTTGGCGGAGGTACCTGCGAGCTATGATTGCTTTCTAGTCTGTTTACATTTTCGATAACAATTGTGCAAATAAACTAACCTTAACCTCGAACCTGACCCTAATCGTATCTCGTAACGCTAATCCTATCCTTAACTCCAAGCCTGACTTTTACCCTAACCGAAAACGTTCACGCAAAAATGTGAAAAACAACTACGAAACATCATTGTGAGTCTGCTGAGGTACGTCATATTGCTTAAATCAAGATATCCTACTTTAGACCGGCGCCTGATTTGTCACCGTTTGTGTCAGCGACTTTCATGACCTGTGCCCGCGACTTACCCCGCGGAAAAGTTTCGCGGAAAAGTTTGTGAATGCTGACACGAGAAAAATAGCACGATATTCAACATCTAACACGTAAACGACGTACAATCCTTTCGGTCAAATTTTGAAACATAAGCATACGACAAAAAGTCATAGATGTGATAAACGTCAAAAAATATAATAAACGTTAATAAACGCGTTTATTAGAAAAAAAGATTGTAAACGTTTGTAAACGAAAAGTAAATGTACACAGAGCGTAAGTTTGAATATTAGGCCTATTATTTGGATAATTCCAAATTCCAATAACAGTTTTTTCATTGTCAAAGAATGACTTACTCCAGTTCCGTTTTTACAAAAGTGCCCAGAATTCACTCACTTTAATCTTATAGCTATGTGAAAACTAAGTTGAGTTGTCCTGTCCACTAATTATCTTCGTCGCTGTCATAATTTTGCTTCGTTTCGCTCATGTGATTTTCATTGAGATAAACATTGACAAAATAATAAACGCGTTTTCAAAGATTTTTTGTAAACGTTGTAAACGTATATCACATCTATGAAAAAAGTAGCACAAAGTTCGAGAGAAAATCGTTAAAAAATATACGAACGCTCGTCATTAAAAGGCTCGAGATCTGTGTTGCGACTTTGTTTGAAGACCCAATGCGTAATATACCGGTATGGTTGATCACCTGTTCGCCAAAGTTGCAGAATGAAACAGTAAGTGAAATCTACTTCGCGGAATGCACAGTTTTCTGTACTAGGTTACCACGATCGTCGTATCTGAAATTATTAATTTAGATTATGACGTCAGCAATAGGCCTATTTTACGACAAAATCACGTTAACAATGTAGGCTAGATCCATCATTGGCGTACTCAAATCACGTTTGTTATGGATGATTCGTTTTTCCGCTGTGATCTGACGCCGGTATGATAGGCCTACTACTGTGGGTTGTGCCGTGGGTTTCAATTTCAAACGCCAATTGATGGCTGGAAGATGTGAGTGGCTGGCAGATCGGCGTACTTGAAAGTTTTCCTGCTCGCCACAGCCTCGGCCGCTCTACCAGCAGATTGGAATGACAGGTGGACATACGAGTCTGCCAGTGTGCTGACTACCGTAACGTCCCAAGTCAGCGGCTTAGGCGAAATGAGACGACACCTCGTCCGGGCGCCTGCCGTCAGTTCTTCCTCTTATTATTATTAGCAACCTGGGCCCTATCTCTCACCGTTTCCGAAATATGGCCTAGTTTTCCGTTGAAAAACGCACATTTTTTGCTACCTCTTTCATTCAACCACCAATTGGAAAAGATTCTCTTTGGAATAGATGGCTGAAATTTTGCATGCCCGAGTTTAAGACCCATGGCTAATTATTCGTGTAAAAACTTTTCCCATACGCCCTACCCGTTAGCCACAATATATCCGTTACAAACGGAAAGACAGACGGACGCACGGACGACAACTCATGCCAATAGCTCGACCTTTACTACAGTACGGTCGGCTAATAAACGATCTGTAAACTTCGAAGCGCGCTCTAGCCTAAGTCTAAACACATAGGTGTACTATTTTGAAGATTTTTTAAACTCTATGTTTTATGCGAAAAGTGTTGTTGTTTTTTTGTTAATGTGTATTTTTGACTTAAAGACGCATAAAGGCGTTATTCCTTGAAGTCGAATAAGTATAAAACTGTAAAACGAAACTATGGAAGCAAACGAAGTGTCGCAAATGTTGAAGAAAATACTGAAGGTTGATAGAACAGGTAATTATCGCTCAGTTACGAGATAGTCCGATCGACACCTGCAAAACCGGGAGGAAATTTGTTACAAGCTAAATCATACATCAGCTGATGCAGAATATTGAGAGGAATGCACAGATAAAAATCTCCATGTATATCAGCAACTGTAATGATTCTATGAACGAAAAACGAGGCATATAAACAGGGCCTATGATCCCCCCCCTATGAACTGGAGGCAGTTCC
>Ga0056128_1010478_pt1 | contig 11552 bp, 15 predicted proteins | sample WorMetLIZISLAND2_FD_71113 | JGI IMG/M metagenome (GOLD analysis project Ga0056128, IMG submission 71113) | Marine gutless worms symbiont microbial communities from Max Planck institute for Marine Microbiology, Germany - Olavius geniculatus... ... | reverse complement strand
AGTTTAGCCACAATAGTGACTAGTTCGGTGTCCACTGTAATGTCTTATCCGTCCACCAGTAGCAGCAGTGGATCAAGTTTGGCCGACGCGGCTGCTTGCACGGCGGCCGCGTCGAGTCCACTTCCTACGCCGCCGCCGACTTCACTTCCTACACTGGCGAGTCTCCGCCAGAAGACACTGGACGCTGATAGTGCACGAGGGATAGGTTTAAGCCTAGCGGCCGAGCTTGTGGATTCAGCTGCATCCTTTTGTTCAATCGAACGTTGTGAATGTTGATGATGTGACTGTTTACACTGCTGAGTCTGCGCAGAGCGCTGCGCCTAGCGTTTTGTCTTTGTTGACTCAGCAGCAGGTTGCTAGTGCTAGTGTTGCTGTTTTTAATGCTTTTGGTGTTTCTGTAGTAAGTGCTGTGCGGGCGGGTGCGCGTGTGGATCGGCCAGGCGTACATGCAGACCTGACAGACCAGGCGTACGACCCTGAGCTCTCGGCCTACTTCGACGACAGTGACAATGTACCGCCGCCGTCAGCTTTTCACCACGTCTCCCCTTCGCCACCGCATGCAACGTCGCCAATCGCTAGTGTCCGAGTTGACAGCCGACAGTCCCGAGCTGCTTCATGGGTGGACAATGTGCGTTCGGCCGCTGCAAGTCAACGACAGCTGCGCGCCCCCAGTCGACAGTCCGTGGTGAGTGTACGCTCACACGTCAGCGGCAGACAGTCAACGCATTCGCAGGCGCCGGATCCCGTCATCGAACTGATGAACAAGATGTTTGATAAGATCGCCGGCGATGCAGCAGCTCAACGAGCCGACGCTGTCGCTCAGCGTTCCGACGCTGCCGCTCATGCCGCCGTTTTGTGCGCCGACGCTGATAGACGTGAACAACAGATGCAAGCAACGATGGAAAGGGAGATCGAACGCAAGGAGCGGGAGACCCGACTGCAGCTTTGCGTTGAGCAGTTGGAGAAAGAGGCGGCCACGGCGCAGCTCCAGCTTGCACGCCCAGCGACCATCCAGCGTGACAGTGTGACCCCTGCTGCCATGACGTCAGCAGACAGTCGTGCACCGCCGCCGCCGCTGACTGCAAGCATTGTGACTTGTCTTACTGCTGGCACATTTGTTCAGTCGACTGCAGCTGCACGTGACGTACGCTCGCTTCAGCATGCAGCACTGCCTTCAATGACTGACTACACTCAGCCGCCTACAATGTCTGACATGACAGTTGCTGCTGGCCCGCCGCGCGTGCCGTCCCGCACACCTGCATTATTTCCTTATTCTTTAGTGTATACTATTGATATTGATCGTACATTGCCTGCAGCGTATGCTGTCGATGTTGATCATGCATTGCCTATAACAAATAGTTTTCAGCCTTTGGAGATGGCTGCTGGTAGGCGCGATCTACCTATGCCTCTGTATACTGCGCCGTTTGTCGCTCCTGCTGTCACGTCTGTTGTGCCCGCGGTGCACACTTCTAGTTTTAGTAGTGGTGCATATACTCGGGCGCCAGCGGGCGCGTTCATAGCTCATACGTCGCACGGTCTAGCGGTCGCGTTTTTTATAGGTGCGTATCACGGGTGGGGTAATGCCGCGATGCCTATGGGATATCCACACCCTGCCCCTACACTGCCGACGCCAGTGATGGGTGGACCAATGGTATCCATGGTCGACCACACATCGACACTGATTGGTACTTTGCCTATTAGTAGTTCGTTGCCATTACAGACTGACACTACATCTACTATTACTACTGCTGTTACTAGTGCTGTTGACTCTGTGTCTAGTAAACTGGCCCCTGGCCTCAAGTTTCTGGCTTTGGCTCCACTTCCGCCTGGTGTGGCAACCTACCCCGACGGGCAGGCACTTCCGGTTCCAGCCGCCACCACGCCTGCTGTTTCACCACCTGCAACAACAACACCCGCTGCAGCTCAGCAACCGGGCAGCATGACGACAGTTCCCGCGGCAACATCAGCGTCTACAGCAGCTATTCCTGCCGCGCCTGCCGTGCTGCCAGATTCAACCACGACGTCGTCAGCTGTCCCGACTACATCTCCACCCGCTGTCGCTGTGTCAGCTGCACTTCCGGCGTCAACTGCTACATCATCTGTTGTGACTGCACCCCCACTTAGTACTGGTACAGCAGTGTCATCGAGTAGTAGTACTGGTGTTGCTGTCACTGTTTCTTCTGGTTTGAATCCGCCGGGTAATTCATACGTAACTCCTACTCAGTCAGTCACTCTACCAGTCATTGTTGTGTACAGTCAGAACGTTTTAAAACGTTATGATGGTTTTTTGTCGCCAAAGGAGTATATGGATCATTTCGATATTATTGCAGATGTTAATGGTTGGAGAACTGACCTTGATAAGTTGAAACATCTGAAAGCGGCACTTAATGGTCGTGCTGCTTACCAGATCAAGGACCTTGACGAGTCCGATCCTGCTAAGGCGTTTGCTGCACTGCGTGCTAAGTTGCTGAATCACTTTGGTTCCCCCAATGAGGCCTCCAGCGCGCGTCAACAGTTCTGTCATCGTACACAGTCGGAGGGCAAGGCGATCGGAGAGTACGCGGACGCGCTACTGAAGTTGAGCAAAGCTGGATGGCCCGGTCAGCAGCGGGATACCGACCTTTAGAGCCAGTTCGTTTAGGGACTCCGTCAGCCAGAGCTGAAGGAGTACCTGCGTCTGCAGTTCGCCGACCTTGGATTCGAGAAGACGGTCAAGAAGGCGCGATTCTACATGAAGGTCAATGACACTATAAAACCCAAGAAGGCTTCCGTGCGGTTCGCGAGCACCAAACGTGATCCAGCTGTCAACGTCATCACGTCGTCAACGGCAAACTTGGAGCCGATAATGAACTGTCTCCAAGACATCAAGGGTCGGATGGACAAGATGGAGCGTCGCGGACAACCGGCTCGTGCGTTAACACTACCAAGCCGTCTCACATCACCCGCACAACTGCAATCGCAGAACAGCCAGCGAGGTAGATCGCCAGCGCGACCGAGGACCGACAAGACCGGCTACCAGCGTGACCACTTCGAGGACCAGCAACCTCAACGTTTTGATGACGCACCGCCGCAGACTTATCCTGCCAGTCCACAACCACTCTGTTTCCAGACACCGCCGGTTGAGTGGAACGACAACTATCAACCTCCGACGCAGGCGTGGGGTGGTGCTGATCCACGTTTCCAGGAAACACCGCCATGGTGGGCCAACCCCCGCCCGAGATATGGTAGCCCTCAGCCTACCCATACCTCTCCGATGGGTCGTGGCAGCTGGTCAGGAGGGTCTGGTCGAGGTTTTACCGCACGAGGTCAATGGTTCAATAGCAACCGTAGCAGAGGTTTCCAGGGGTACGGCCGCGGTTTTGTCGATCGTGCGGAGGACGAGCAGCCAGCTGAGCGTTACGAGGACCCTACACCACGTCTAGGTCCCAACGCGGAGTCACGTCCAGGCCGTGGTCGAGGCAGAGGTCGCGGATGCTACGTGTGTGGGAGATTCGGTTGCCATACAATTAATCACCTAGGGGAACAAGCTGCTGAGTTCCGCCGTTACGAGCAGGCACGTTTCTCGTCGGTGCCGCCCGACAAACGGTCCCAGGGAAACGGTCCCCGGAGTCCGCCAACGGGCAACCGGGCTCCGACACCACCCCTCCGCCCGCAGTCCCAGTAGGACCACCCCTACAGTCCGATCGACCGCCGACTTCCGGCCCGATTTGGACTAGGACGCCGGACGGACCATGCACTTCGACGGATGTTGTAGATGAGTCGGATGACTTTAACTTGACCGACGTCACGACACCTTGTGTTTCTTCTTCTGAATCTATTACTACTAGTGTTGCTGTTAATGCTACTGCTACCAATAGTGCTACTGTAGATGCTGCTGTAAATACTACTACCGCGTTTTGCTTTGCGCCGTTTTTCGATATACCGACGTTAAATATGTTGCCTCATGTTATCGCCGAAGGTATGGCGCCGAATATCCAGGTGACTATCCACTCGGTGGTGGTCCATGATGCTCGATAGTGGGGCCAGGTTAGTATGTTACCAAGCGGATTTGCCGTTAACTTCGATCTACCCGCTCTGCTTCCTAGTGTTACCAGAGAGGTCCGGACTTTTGGCAACCGTCAGGTCGTGTTACGAGGTCCTGTTACCCTGGACCTTCAGTTGTGTGGCTTTCGCACCTGCCACCCGTTTTATTTTATCGATGCTTGCACTCCCGTGATTGGTGGGTACGACCTGATGAAAGCGGCCAGGTTGGTGGTTGATGTTGCAAACAGACGGGTGTGGTCGCGCCGTCCAGAGTCGGCTAAAAAGGGTCCGATATGTCCAAACCCTGACTTTCCGCTTTGTAATAGTAGCGTGCACTCCAGTGTGTCTATGACCGAGCCACAGCACGCACCCCGCGTCGTGGTAACGGAAGCCACGACGCCCAGTCTAGAGGACCTAGATACCAAAGCCTCCCCGGCTAGTCCGTGTCTTTTTGGCAACTCTATGAGTTCATCATAGACAATTTTAGCACCATCTAGCGCACACAGTGGCCTCGTCCCAGTTCAACACTCAAGACCACCTCTGGGTTGTGGGACCCCAGTGACAACAACCCTCCGGCCGCTGGCTGGACGTCCCGTAGGTTCAGCCCCTGGTGAAACGGGCCAGGTTAAACAAGCTTTTAAGACTTTCGGGGCGCTTGCACCTCGAAAGCGTCGTCGTACGGTCAGCGACGATTTACTTACTCCACCGCAGAAGTTGTTAGGTCCTCACACGGACGTCGATTAGTCAGACGTCAGGCGTAATTATACGAACCGAACACCGCAGTGTTTTTTGCGTCGATGTTGTTTAGTCGGAGGAAGAAGAAGATGTCATAGCTACTGTAGTCAAGATAGATCGATGTTACCAGGACCACGTAGATGCTGTTTGATCGCGTTCTGTGTATTGTGTGCTGTCCGACACGGAATACTCAGACTTCGAAAAGTCAGGTGAGAATGAAGGATGGGCTGAGTATCGCCAGAGTTTTTGGGAGTACATGGAGGAAGCGGCTCAGCCAGATTTTGAGGTCGTTACTGACGAAGAAGAACTAGATGATGAAGAACAGGAAACAAAAGTTTCGCCGTCACAGTTTCCAGCTGACGTTTTTCAGTTCGAGTCAGGAGAAGAGGTTAATTTGTCCAAATTGCCGTCGCCCAAACAGTCTGAAGATGAACCGACAGAGTCCGCAGAGTCAGATCTCACGTGTTTCACGCCCGACCAGGTAGCCAGTATATGGGCAGCCACCATGCGGATGCAGCGGGAAGTCTATGCTATCTGAAAGTCCTGTTATGAACAACAGTTGCAGCAGGAGCAGTCGAAGTTCTCAGTGGTAAAGTTAACATGTCCAGCTTCCACCCAGTGTGGTCCAGCACTGTCACAGGACAGTGAAGATCAGTCGACACAGTTCACAGCCCCGCCTTTGATGACAGACCCCCAACAGTTAGCGTTAGATCCAGCCCACGCGCCGATGTTAGCATTAGATCAGGCCCACGAGCCTTCTACGGCCCACGCGCCGTCTGCGGTCCACGAACCGCTCGTAACGTTAGAGTCGGCCCACGTGCCGTTAGCGTCAGTATCTACGGTCCACGAACCGTCCCCTACGACCCACGTGTCGTCTCGGCCCTTCTTTCATCCAGGAGTTTGCGCAAACACCCAGTTGTTGGGTGGCGCGGCTGACGTCAACAACATTTATGTCCCCCTCCACGCGTTCTTTCTAGCGTCGTCAGCCGACAAGTTTCCGCCATCATTCACCGCCCTGTCATCACTCCACGTGTTGTGCTAGACCCACATGTTCCTAGCTTTCAACCACGCGTCACACAGCTAGACCGGACTTTATCAGTGCACTCAAACCCTGCAGCTTCCCTTAGTGTTATTGCAGACCCGCTACCCTGTATTGACTCTGCCTTACCGTCTGCTGCGTTTGCTTCATCCCTGCATCCACCTGTGCCGTATTCACATTCCGAACCCGACGAGCCGAAGCCTCCGGACATCACTCACTCTAGGTCTAGCGCTGAGGCGCCCGTGTTGTCCGCTGTTGCAGATGCACTTGTTGCAGAAGATCCCGAGGTACCAGACCATCTACGAGAGCTCTTTGACAAGACAGTTAAACGATCGCAGCTGTCACCAGCCAACCAGCAATACCTGGCGGAGGTCTTATGTCGCAACAGCTCGGCGTTCGCCACCGGTCCGATGGACATCGGCTTCTGTGATGCCATCCAGCATGACATCAAGACGGGTGACGCCAAGCCGATCAAGCAACAACTACGACGACCTCCACTCGCTGCCAGAGATAAGGAAGATAAACGGCTCGACGAGATGCTGGAGACAAGCGTCATCGAGCCCTCGTACTCGCCGTTGAGTTCGCCTGTGTGTATGGCCAAGAAGAAAGACGGCTCCTTCCGTTTCTGCATCGACTACCGGCGACCCAACGCAGTTACCGAGAAGGACGCCTACCCTGTGCCGCACGTGAAGGATGCACTCGACAGTTTCCATGGCTCCAAGTACTTCGCCACCATCGACCTCCTCTCGGGATACTGGCAGATTGGGATGACGGAGAGAGCTAAACACTGTTCCGTTTTCTGTACGAGGAGAGGTCTTTTCCAGTGGACACGGATGCCTTTCGGCCTCACTAACGCTCCGTCCACCTTTTGTCGTTTCATGGAGAACATCTTCCACGACTTGTTGTATAACATCTGCATCTGTTATCTGGACGATATCAATGTTTTCGCAGCTACTCCCGAGCAGTTGATCGAACATCTCGACAAAGTGTTCACCAGGTTGCGAAACCATGGACTCAACGCCATGCCGTCCAAGTGCATCTTCTTCAAGAGTCCGATCGAGTTCCTCGGACACTTGGTGTCAGCCGATGGAATCGAACCACAACCAGACAAGGTGGAGAAGATTGAGAACTGGCCAGTCCCCATTGCTTAAGGGAAGTTCGAGCGTTCGTGGGTCTGGCCAGCTACTACCGACGCTTCATTAAGCACTTCGCCACCCTCGCAGAGCCGCTCACCAGCCTCATGCAGTGTAAGTCCAAACCGTTCGGCTGGACTGATGAAGCACAGGAAGCCTTTGAGAAGCTAAAGCAAGCCCTTCTCGACATCGTCACGCTGGCCTACCCCATACCAGGACTTTCGTGCATCCTGGACACCGACGCTTCCGACGTCGCTGTCGGGGCAGTCCTCAGCCAAAAGATCGACGGTGTCGAGAAGCCGATCGCGTTCTACTCCGCAGTTCTCAACCGCACACAGCGAAATTACTGCGCGACTAGACGCGAGATGCTTGCTGTGGTGAAGTCCTTACAGCACTTTTGCTACTACTTGCTCGGAGCGAAGGTCATCCTCCGAACGGACCACCACAGCTTGCCGAACGGATCATCGCAGTTTGCTTAGGCTTCGGATGTATAAGAATCCGACCGGCATTATGGCTCGCTGGATGGAGACGATGGCAGAGTTTGATATCGAAATACAGCACCGTTCCGGTCGATTACACTCGAATGCTGATTCACTATCCAGGCACAGCTGTAAGCAGTGCTATGACAAAAAAATGCCGAGTGTCTGGATCGATGAATGCGAGCGAACCGAGGAGATATTAGAGCCGTTGTCGGTTCGCGCGTTTCCTTTCCTATTTGAGTTAGCTTCTAGCGATATAGCTGCCATGCAGGCAGAGGACTCCGACATAGGGTTCGCCTATGCTGTTTTCTCCGAGAACACGGACCCGTCGCCGGACGAAATACGTGCGTTTCCGTACGAGAGCAAAATGCTTCTGTCTCATCGACCCGAGGTTCGACTGGTAGACGACGTGTTAGTGCGACAGACTGACGAACAGTTACAGTTAGTGGTTCCGACGCAGTTACGTAGACGATTGTTTGATCGGACGCACGCCGGCCCTTCTGCAGCCCACTTAGGCGCCGCACGTACTATTTTACAGCTTAAGACCCATTACTGTTGAGTAGGCTTAAGCCGCGATGTACGTCAGTGGTGCCGGCAGTGTGCACAATGTGCTCGGGCAAAGGGGGCTCCTTTACGACCCCACGGTCACATGCGAAACATCGTAGCAGGGGCCCCGATGGACTTTGTCACGACGGACATCTTGTCCGGTCTTCCAGTCGCCGCCGATAACTTCAAGTATATCCTCGTCATCTGTGACCACTTCACCAAGTGGGTCGAGGCATATGCACTCCCAGATCAGGAAGCTAGCACGTGTATGCGCGCGGTATACGACGGCTTCTTCAGCCGCATCGGGTATCCGTTACAAATCCATACGGACCAGGGGCGAAATTTTGAATCGGCGTTATTCAAAGAAATGTGCGTCTTAACAGGAGTAAGTAAGTCCCGCACCACTCGTTTCCACCCCCGGTCCGATGGCCTAACCGAACGCGCAAATCGTACACTTCTGCAGATGCTCCGCGTTACGTGCGAGGGAGATCTTGCGGGTTGGCTCTCTAAGCTTTCGACCGTTCTGTCGGCCTATCGTGCGACGCAACACAAGGCGACCGGCATAACACCGAACATGGCCATGCTTGGCCGGGAGACGATGCTCTCATGTACCCTCATCGCCGCGCCGCCGGACAACTCCACCGCCGTCACCGTGCCGTTTGTCGAAAGGCATATCGATAACTTACGTGCAGCGCACGCCCTCGCGCGCGAGCACCTTCACGCGTACGCCGTGACACAGAAACGCTATTTCGATGCGCGCGTAAAGCCAGTGCTCTATCACGTAGGCCAGAAGGTGTGGCTTTATAGGCCACGGCCCCTCGTTCGTCAGCGGCACCGCAAGTTATTTAATCAATGGGTGGGGCCGTTCACTATCCTGTCGTTCTTGACGCCCATAACGGCTTTGGTGCGATGCAACACCACCCACAAGCGACAACGTGTCCACGTGGACCGCTTGTCGCCATGCGCTGTCGAAGTCGAGTCGGCCACACAGGCGGAGCCGCAGTCCGCACCGCCTATTCTTTCTAGTGGGGATGCAGCTCATAGCTCACCGTCTGTCACTAGCACTAGAACGGGTCGGGCAAAACGCACGCCCACCCGTTTTACTCTCTAAACTTTCCTTGTTTGGGCTTCTGCCCCGTGTTTGTAAATATCAGCATATAACCTCTGAAAGGCAAAGTATCTTTTGATCGTAGTATTTGCTTTTATTTGTTTTCATCTTTTTTGTCTGTAAAGTAGACATCTACTAACGTCATGCTAGTGTGATATTGTATGCTTAACAACTGTTGTGTGTTAATCGTTAAACTTTATAGTTGTGCTTGCTGTTGCTTGCTTGCTTAGATATGGCACGCGCTTCAGTTACTGTAAACTATACCTGTCTTGTTTGTCGAGCAACCGGATACAATTGGCATGATTTCGGGTTCGTGCCCGCGCCACACGCTAATCATGATAGTTTCCTTGTTCGATGTAATTTATGTGGTGAAACGTTTACTTCTCCCACTCTTCTTGAGTGCCACTACAGTGCCCATGTGACAACTTCTCCATACTTTCGTGCACTGCCAAATTTGCCCATGACTTTTTCTGGCGAGCAAAATGTGCTGCGTTCCGGGTCGACTTCTATCCATTTTGACCAGCGTACAGATGTCTCTAGCATTCCTCCAGGGCAACGCCCGCCGTTGCGTGCATCAACCGAGACATCAGAGGTGCCGATTCATTTTCGCCAATTGCTACTAAACACCACCTCACACTTGGTCTGGCTTGCAGCCTCGTCTGCACGTTAACTGTCCGTGCAGCCGGATATGATCCTCAGTTCTTTCATGCGTCAAGTTAACTTGGCCATAACCGCGCTCGTATCTAATGTGGACGCTGACTTCCGCCGCCGTTTGGCAACGGATTTTTCGCCTTCACTTGCCAATGCTGAACGCATGCCGCTGCCCGATATAGCACGCGCACTACTCCCGGTTTATGAGCGTTGGCTCATGCAAGCGCGCAGCGTGCAGAGCGAATAGAAGTGCAAGTGACTTTGATACTGCGTATATTATACGTAGTTACACTTAGCTACGGGCTAAGCATTTTGATTATCTTTTCTGATATGTCATATTATTGATATTTGAGCAGAACCGCATGGGTCATATTTTATTTGATTTTTCATTGACCCGTTCAGTTTTCCTAAGGGGTCAACTTTGATGGTTGATTGATATACTCGATTGATTAATAATACCTTGGTAATCTTGCGTGTTTTGGTTACATTGTTTTAGTTACTTTCATTCGTTTTATTTTCTCCTACCCCATCACACCCTAAGGAGGGACCCATCGCACCTGGACGCACTCTGAAGCTGCCTTGTGTGCGTGTGTTGAACGCCGGTGGATGGTACCACGAGGTTGGCCAAATATATTACCTTCATATGGTCTACATCGTCATTTAAACATCAGTTTATGAAGCCATACGGTTGGCCAAAGACATTGTCTTTATATCAGCTACGTCGTCATAAGCCACATGGTTGGCAAAAGCTATTATATACCTTGGAGCCACGCGGTTGACCAAAGATATTATATTCCTTCGAGCCACATGGTTGGCAAAAATACTATCTATCTCTGGATTACATTGTGGTTTAATTACTGACTTTATCTGAACTTTGATTTCATCTGACACTCTATTCATTTACGTCAAGCTGATTTCAACAAGTGACATTTCGTCCTGGTCGTTCTCTGGAGACCTGTCACCGACTACTACACTTCCAGTATCGTTTCGTTCGCCGTATCGCTAGCTCCTTGCCCTTTTGTTTGTTGACCGTGTATTAAAAACGTAGAGGCTACGGCCGCCTAAATTGCGTCTACCGGGACTTTGTCGTTGTCCCGTGTTTTGGCACTTGTATTTAATCACATATACTCGCATTTAACCGCATTTCTCGTGTACCCAATGAACCTTCTTTTGCGCCCGACCTGTTGTCAATACTAGTGATAGCTGCTCTTTTATCTGCCTATCTTGCATCGCTTTGTATGGTTTACTAAAATTTCATTCGAAATGTTTTGAGCAAGTAATGGATAGATACTGCGTTGATTTTGTTTGATGTTGACATGTATACTGGGTAGTTATGGCCTGCATTGGCTTTGATTGATAATAACATTGATGTTGTTCGATATTGCCTACGTTTAGAGTTTCGAGTTTGGTAGTTTAGACCGTCTGTCCGTATTAAATTCTTTTCTTTTGAGCAGCGCCTTTATTTTGTTTGGTCGAGGCGCCCTGAGTTTGCGATCGTTCCGTCGAACACTCGGACTCGCGCGTTTGCATTGAACTACTGCTAGTTTTAAGTAGTGTAGGCCAGACGCCAGCTGCACTTTTGATATTTTTTTAACTATTGCCGTAATTTGAATTTACCTCCAAATTACTTTAAATTTCTCCCACCTTACACTCCTTTACCCCACTCTTTTAAATTCGGAGCAAATTCCACTTTGAAGGGAAACGGTATGGGATTCCTGGTTAATATAAATTATTTAAATTATTTTATTTTCGCCAAAATTTATTTCATTATACAGGTTTTTTTTCCCGGGTTTCCTTTGGCTTGTCGTCAGGTCCGCGGTAGTTTTCCTTCAGGATTG